>Ga0207426_1000240_pt1 | contig 123149 bp, 110 predicted proteins | sample AraplaMF_Cvi_mMS_FD_184265 | JGI IMG/M metagenome (GOLD analysis project Ga0207426, IMG submission 184265) | Arabidopsis root microbial communities from the University of North Carolina, USA - plate scrape MF_Cvi_mMS (SPAdes) (version 2) | ecosystem: Host-associated > Plants > Roots >... | reverse complement strand
TTGCGGGTACGCTTCGTTGACAGATCCAGACCAAGACCAAGCTGTGTCATCACGCCACTCCCTTAACTATCCTGCTTCCAGGATAGTCAACCCTCACGGCAATGCCAGGACCTTTTGCAGAGATTCCTAGGCAAAAGAAAGCGGCTAACCCCGCCAGTTCTTGTATTTGCCTGAGGGTCCCCACAGGGTCTTACACTTCACACGGCAATCACGTCATACATGCTCGCTGCCAGCGCTCTAATGTGCGCCTCACCCGCTTCACACACCCGCATTACAGCATCCCGCGCCGGATAGTCCACGGTCGCCCAGGTGGCAAACTGTGTGTAGGCCGTAGTGCTCCACACGCCTTACTTCGGACCGATAGCACACGCGTCCTACCTGTAAGAGCGCTAACTTATACGACGCGACAACCTACACACAGTTTGCCACCTGGGAAGCACCTACCATTCGCTGCCGTCTGCCGTTGTACGGGTGCCTGACGCGGGTGATGCGATTGTTCGAAGCGTTGGCAACGGGCAACGAACAACGCGTTACCGTGTGACGTGTGGGGACGTTGAGGGCCCGTGGATAAGCACACGGGCTGGCGGTGTGAGCCGCTTTCTTTTGCCTACTTTTCTTTGCGGCGGCAAAGAAAAGTAGGTGCCGCCCCGCACAGGGGCAACGCTTGAAGCACCAATAACAAATCGCGGATGCCGCCGCAAAGGCAAGCAAACCACCCAGCGTCGCAGACAAAAAAAACCTACCGCGCTACACGCTGATAAACCACAAACGCATACTCAAAATCATTCGGCTCTTTAGCCCAATGCGTCTCGCGAGAAACCTCATGCCACACCGCCGGATCAGGCGCCGGAAACCTGGCATCGCCATCAAAATCGGCATGAATCTCGGTAACGATCATCTTATCCGCGCGAAGCGCACCTTCCTGATACAACTGCGCGCCGCCGATCAAAAAAACCTCAGCCGCCCCATCACGCGCCGCGAGCGCCAGCGCATCATCGAGATTGGTCACGGCATCGCAGCCGTCGAAACGCCGCTGAGCATCGCGCGTCACGACGATATTGCGCCGCCCAGGCAGCACCCGCCCAATCGACTCATGCGTCTTGCGCCCCATGACAATAGGCGCACCCATCGTCGTGCGCTTGAAGAATGCGAGATCTTCGGGCAGTCGCCAGGGCAACTGGTTATCACGGCCGATCACGCCATTGCGGGCGCGAGCGACGATCAGGGTCAGCGTCGTCATGCGAAAAGTGAAGCGGATAGAAAGCGGAAGCCGATTCTACCCGACCGCGCGCCGTCCGCCAGAAAGCACCTCGCTCAAACACACCGGCGTCTGCCGACGAACTGCAAAGCGAAACCGCAAACAGAACAAAACATCACTCCCGCGATTCGTGGTCCCCGCCATACGCGCCCTTGCCATCGCCCTTGAACCCCGCCTTGTCTTCGGTCGACGTGTCGCGCAACCCATGCGTGCCCATCAGCCGGTAAAGCGTCACACGCGAAATCCCAAGGTCCGTGGCCGCCTCGTTGAGTCGGTGCCGGTGCCGCAGCAAAGCGACTTCGATCGCACGCTTCTCGGCGGCTTCGCGCGCCTGCGCGAGGCTCATCGTCTGCTGCTCGCTAAATTGCGCGAGGTCGAGATCCGCGGCGGAAATCAGCTTGTTCTCAGCCATCACGATCGCGCGGCGTACACGGTTGATCAACTCGCGCACGTTGCCCGGCCAGTGATAGTTGTACATCGCCTCGATCGCCGACGGCGTAAAGCCGCGAATCTTGCGCGCATTGTCCGTCTTGAACTTGCCGAGAATATGATGCGCGAGCAGCTCGATGTCCTTGCCACGCGCGCGCAGCGGCGGCTCGTCGACGCGCAGCACGCACAGCCGGTGAAACAGATCCTGACGGAAGCGCCCGTCGCCCATCGCGCCCTCCAGGTCGACGTGAGTCGCGGAGATGATGCGCACGTCGACGGAAATCGACTCGTGGCCGCCCAGCCGTTCGATCTTGCCTTCCTGCAGAAAACGCAACAGGCTCGCCTGGCTTTCCATCGGCAGATCGCCGATTTCGTCGAGGAACAGCGTGCCGCCGTTGGCCGATTCGACGCGCCCGATCTTGCGCTGGTTCGCGCCCGTGAACGCGCCGCGTTCATAGCCGAACAGTTCCGACTGCAGCAGATGATGCGGAATCGCGCCACAGTTGATCGGCACGAAGGGCGCCTTGCGGCGCGGCGAGCGTTCGTGGATCGCCAGCGCCGTCAGTTCCTTGCCGGTGCCGGATTCCCCCGAGATGAACACGCTCGCGTCGGTGTTCGCGACCTTGCGAATCGTACGGAACAACTGCTGCATCGGCTCGCAGGTGCCGACCATCTCGTCGTCGCTCGCACCCGTCGTGTCGGGCGGCAGGTCGGCGTCGCACAGATTGACCATTCCGTATGCATGGCCGACCAGATAGTCGATCGTCGCGTTCGCCACGGGAATCTTCACGTAGTCGAAGCAGTAATGGCGGATCAGCCGCCGCACGGCCGGGTCCGCGAGCCGTTCGGGATTCGCCAGCGCGATCCAGCCGACCTGCTGCTGGCGCAGGCTCGCCTCGAGGCCCGGCAGATCGCGCACGGCGAAACTCGCCATGTCGACGATCCCCGCGCACATCGTCGCGGGTTTGACGAGCCGGCCGATCTCGTGCGCCGAGCGCGCAACCAGCACGCTCCAGCCGCGGCTCTTCAGATGCTCGACGAGCGCCTCGTCGGGCGTGCGCGCGGCGTACAGCAGGATGCGCGCGCCGGGGTCGGGCGCGGCGCCGCGCGGCGTGTCGACGTCCACGGGACGCGCAGTGGGCGTGTCGTTCCCGCGTGACACGGCAAGACGCAACCCGGAGCCGGCGAGCGGGGGAACGGAGCTCAGATGAGAAGTTTCGCGCACGATCTGCCTCGTATCGGTGTTACGTCAAAAGGTGTAGGGAAAGCGCACGCCGATCACATAGTTCGGCGCGTCCGGCGTCATGCCGATCGATACCGAACCGTTGATCGTCAGATGCTTGTTCACTACGTGGTTCAGGCCAAAATTCATTACGGCCGCCGTCGTCTCGCTGCCCGGCACCTTCACGTAATCGCCGCCGGGCGCCTTGGTCTTCGACGCGGGCTGCAGCGCGAGCGTGTACGAGATGCTGGCCGAGTCCTTGTCGGAGAACGCGAGCGCGACGCCCGCGCCAAGCTGGAAGATGTCGCCGAGCTTGACGGTCGCGGGCTGCGTCTGCCCGGCGATCGACGAGATGTCCGAGAAGGAGCGCGCGATGTTGTACGTGTAGGACAGGCTGCCGAACAGCACGACGGGGTCGTAGGTTTTCAGTACCGACAGGCCCGCCGTCAGGTTCCAGAAGCCCGTGCCCGTTGGCAGCTTCGACGGCGCGACGAGGTTCGTGTTGTCGGGCTCGAGCTGCACGACCTTGATGCCGAACGGCGAGGTGCCCGTCGGCGCTTTCACACGCAGGCTGCCGACCACGTCGGGGATGTTGTTGGTTTCCTTCAGGATCTGGTAGTAGAACCCGAAGTTCATGTCGCCCACCGAGCTCGAGTTGACGGACGCATCCGACAACGTATTCGCCGCGCCGCCCGCGCCGCCGACGATGAACTGGCTATGCCGGTAGACGTACGGCACGTCGACGTCGACGCTGATGCGGTCCGTGAGGCCGTAGCGCACGTCGAGATCGGCCATCACCTGGTGCGACTTGGTCTGTCCCAGGTTGATGTTGCCGAGGAAGATCGCGTCGAGCGCGAGGAAGCCCGACAGCTGCAATTGCCGGCGATCGTAGTAGGTGTCGCTGATACCCCAGTCCAGCGTCAGCTTGTGGTCGAACAGCGGCGCGTGTTCGCGCTGCACGACAGCCTCTTCGGCCTGGGTGCGCACCGGCTCGGCGGCTTTCTGCGTCTGGCCGACGGCGCCTTCCGGCATGCCGGGGCCGCTCGCCTGCGCATTCGGATTGCTGGTGCCGGGCGAGCCCGCCGCCGTCGAGCCTTCCGGCGCGGGCGGATTGACGGGCACGCCCGTCGCGGTGCCCGTTGCATTGCCCGGCGCAGGCGCGCCCGGCGTCACCTGGGCGAGCGGCGGCAGCGGCATCGGCAGGCCGTCCGCGCCCGGCTGCTCGGCAACGGCTTCGCTGCCGGCAGGCGCGCCATAGCCCGGCGCGCCGCGGCCTCGCTGCGACATTTCCAGATTCGTTACCTGCCGTTCGAGCGAGTGAATCTGACGCTGCTGCTCGTCGACGACGCGCATCAGCGTGTTGAGCCGTTCTTCGAGCGACTGGTTGTTGATGGCTTGTGCGGAAACCCCCTGCGACAGCGCGAACAGCATCGCAGCAGCAGGAATAGCCGCAAGTCGGACTCGCGGCTTCCTGCCTGTTGTGTCAATCATCATTATTCTTCCCCCGGTGAATCTGGCAGCACTTGGCTGTAGTTCTTATGCTTCGTGCCGCCGCTTTCTGTCCGACTTCTCCTCCTGATGACGCCTGTTGACGGGTGGCGGCCCGCCTTATCTCCTTGCGTTTACTGCGTTTTGCAGGGCTTGTAGTACGCCGGCCTGGCGCAGCATCGAGGACGACATCGGCGTCGTCTGCAACGACAGCTGCAACTGGTTGGCGACTTGCTGGTTATTGCCTGCAATCTGCAGTAGTTGAGCAATCGCGCCGGCCTGTTGCGCGTTGCTGGGTGCAATGGTTTGCGATGCGATGCCGGCAGGCGTCTGCAGCGCGACGGTCACGCCGCCGTTGCCGAACGAGATGCCTGCCTTGACGTTGCCCGAGGCATTCGAGGCCGCTGCGCGCTGCGCATTCGTGCCGCCTGCCAGCAGTTGCGGATTGTTGTTGAAGTCGATCGTCGCCGTGTTGAAGCCGGCGTTGCGATCGCCCGCCACCTGCGTGACCTGCGATACGCCGTTGACCGCGATGCGCTGTCCGCCGATCGTCTGGGCATTCGGGTCTGCGCCCGGATTGCCGCGGCCGTCGGTGACGCGCGCGAGCGTGTTGACGTTGGCCGTCAGCGCGTTCGATGCATCGCGTGCAACGGAGAGGCTGCCTTGCGCGAGCGCGTTCGCGCCGTTCGGCAACTGCCATTGCGAAAGTACGTTCAATACGAAACCGGAGATCATTTGTCCGCCCGCGCCTTTTCCGGTCTGCTGGGCGAGCACATCATCCCCGACGCTTTGCCACTGGATCGCCGCCGGCGCCACGTCGCGCGAACTCGAAAGGTCGGCGGCGAAAGCGCTGGTGGCGAGGCCGCACGCCGTGGCGATCAATGTCGCGAGACAGGTGCGGCGAGGCGGGTTGAGGTAGTGCTTCATGGGTGGTCAGAACAGGTCTGCCTTGATCAAGCCGTATTCGACAAAGGGAGTCGCGGCCGTGCCGTTGGCGAGCGCGCGCTCGCGCAGCCGCAAGGCCAGCGACTCGTTGTCCTGCAACAGCGGGGAATCCTCCCTGAAGGGTTTCCCGACGACTGCAAATACGAGCCCATTCCATGTCTTCGCGAAGTCCTCCTCGAGCAATATCCGGTTGCCGAGAGCGGGGTCCGCGATGAAGATGCGACCGTCCTGCGCGTGCTTGACGATCACGAAATGCTCATAGCCGTCGAGGTTCATCAGAACCATGACGGGCACCTGGAGGTGATACAGCGCATCCGTGTTCACCCGGAATCCGCGGCCCCGCAGCCCGATCGTCTCGACGAACTTCTTCATGTCGAGCATCGAGAAGCCGTTCTTCACCACTACCTCGGGCGTCGAGAAAACCATCATCCGGCGGATCAGCTCCGTCTCGGGAATCTCGATGCCGTAGCCGTACTTGAGTAGGGTTGCGAGCGCCGCCGCACCGCAGCTGTAATCGAACTGCTGGCTGACGATGTGGCGGTAACGCAGGTCCCTCATCGAGTGCACCGTTTTGGTAAGCGGAATACCTGCGAGGGTAGACGTGTCGACGGTCGCCTGTGCGTTCACTCGCGCACACATAGTGCAAGTAACGAGCGCAACGCCAGTGGCGGCGAGTCGAAACGCCGGGAACCGGTCAAACCCGGACATGCTGGTCTCCTGCCAAGTCGCGCCGGCGGCTGCATTGGCCGCCGGCGCATCCCGTATGGCTGCCTGTTTCAGCTGCCTTCGTTAGCGGCTGGTGTTCATCGAAGCGATCGCGAGCCCGTTGTGCTGCACGTTGCCCGCGCCGCCCGCGATGTTCACGCCGATGTTGCCCGTCGCGTGGCTGAGCGCGCCTGCGCCGAGCATCGCCGTGCCTTCGAACGAGCCGCGGAAGTCGACGCCCGCCGTTTGCGACGATTCATCCGTCGCCACCATGGCCGCGCTGCCGTGGCTGCGCGAGACCGTCGACGTCGAAGCCGCCATGCTGTTGTTCTGCACGTTGCTGATGCCCGACGCGACGTTCACGCCGACGTTGCCCGATGCGTACTGCAGCGAGCCGTCGCCCACGGATGCGTTCACGTTGAAGTTGTTGATGCTGGCCTTGCCGCCGGAGCTCTGGTTGTTGAAGACCTGAGCGTTGCCGAACACGTTGCCGGCATCGACGGAAGCGAGCGCTGCGTCGTTGCTCTGCGCGTTGTTGACGCCTTCCGCGATGTTGACGCCGATGTTGCCGCTCACGTTCTGCGCGGCGTTGCTGCCCGTCGTCGCCGTCAGGTTGCCCGCCTTCTGCGTGTTGATGTGCTGCGTGACCGAGCCATACACTTCGACGTCCGTCTTCGAAACCGACGAGCTGAAGCCCCATTGCGCAGCGACGCTGTCGTGGGTCTTCGATTTCTCGACTTCATAGCCGCTCGACTGCTCGCCGTAGGCCACATAACCGGAGCCCTGCTTGGCCTGGTAGCCCCACACCTTGCCCTGGCCCGAGGCTTCGACTGCGCCGAACGCGCCGCCGACCTGCTCGCTGTTGCTGTAGCTCGATTCCTTGTAGCCAGCCGACAGGCCGCCCGAGATGATGGTATGACCCGATGCGGTGCCCGTCCACGGGTTGTAGTGCGAAGCGGTTTCATAGCTGGCGCCTGCGTGTCCGCCCGCCGAGATGTGGCCGCCCGAGTTCTGGCTTTCATGGCTGAAGCTGCCGCCGATGGCCGCTGCCTGCGCGCTGAACTCGAAGCCGCCGCCCTTGACCGAGCTGCTCTGGCTGCCGTACGCGTAGCCCGCGGATGCCTGATGGCCCTGTGCGCTATACGACTCGGACGAGTGCGAGGTCGACAGCGAAGCCCACGCATTGCCGCCGCCGTTGATCGACTTGTAGCTGTTGTCGATCCGCGTCGTGACGGAGCCGGACGTGTAGGACTGCGCGTTCGGACTGAGCGAGGCGTTCGCGTAGGCATGCTGCGTGTTGTTGACGACGGCGCCCGCCGTGCTGGAGACGCCGACGCAGCCGAACAGCGTGACGAACCCTTCGATCCCGACGGCTTCTCCGACCAGCGTCGCATTGAAGATGAACGGGTTCTTCAGCGGGCTCGCGAAGGCGCTGGTGGAAGCGGCTGCGAGGACGGCTGCTGCAATAAGAGTGCGCTTCATGGTTTCGCTCCGATACTAGTTGTGGTCAGTTAGAAAAGAGTGCCCGCCGGGGGACGGAGCACAAAACTGTTCGCCGTTGCATTACCGGCTCCGGCAGTCTGGTTGATCTGCACGATTCCATTGACGTTCTTGAACGCATCGCTGGAAATGCTGGTCTCGCGGACGCCTTGTGGTGCGACCGCTCGACCCTGACCGCCGTTGTTCGCGGCCGTCGCGGATAGCACCCCATCCGGGACGGTCTCGACCCCAGGCGCGGCAGTGCCGAGCAGCACACTGTTGCGCTGGAGATTCCCTGCGCCCGCAGACTGGTTCACCATCACCGCTCCGGACGAATTCGAAAATGCGTTGCCTTCGATCGACGCGCGCGCGCTCGGTACCCGCGCCCGCGCGGTGGCGCTCTGCATGCTCGCGTTGTCGTTCGCGACGGCCTCGCCGTTGGTGATCGTCAGCTGGTTGGTCTGCGCGTTGTTCAGGCCCGCGGCCTGGTTCACCGTGATCGCGCCCGTCGCGCTGACGGCGGCGCCTGTGGCGATGCTGGCGTCGCCGCTCACGCGTCCTGCCTGCTGTGCGTAGGAGGGTTGCGCGGCGAGCAGGGCGAGGGCCGCGAGCAGCGGAATCGGGCGAAGTAGCGTGTTCATTTGCCGAGGCCTCCGAGCGCGCCGCCCAGCGCCGTCGACAGCGGCGCAAGCGCGCCCGTCACCGACGACGAGATCGTGCCGCCGACGCCGGGCGCCGGCTGGCCGATGCCGCCCGAGTTGAGCGCGACGTTGTTGTTCGTGGTGTTGCCCGTCAGGATGCGCGTGACGGCCTGCAGGCCGGCGCCGCCCGCGACGTTTCTGTCGAGGCCCGTCGAGCCGTGCGCGTTGGTCAGGTCGGCGTCCGACGCGACTTGCGCCATCGTCGGGGTGAAGGTGTTGCCAGGGAAGGTCGAGACACGCGAGCTGATCGGGTCCTGATCTTTTGACACGGGCGCGTAGGCGATACGCGGCGTGATCTCGCGCTGCACGACGATGTCGCCCGGGTTCGCGGCCTGTGCGAACGCTGCGCCTGCGAAGGCGGCGGTGCACAGGCCGGCGATGGCGGCCACCCGTGTCGAGAGCCGTGGCGCGCCGGTCTTGCCAACTGCGGTGCTGACTGCGCCGATGGCGCGGCTGCACAGCGTCCCCAATGAAGCGATCATTTTGTATGTCCCCGACTCGTCCAGTTTGGAGTGCGAAACAGTCTGCACTGGTCTCTTTTGTGTTCGATGTGGCGTTGCGGTGTTACTTTCTCTGGTAGTTCGCTACGTTACCTTGTGCGGCGCGGGCGGCATCGATGGGAATCGGCAGCGGTGAGGGCGGCGCGATTTCGTCCCACAGCGTCACGGCCGAACCGCGCATCAGCTGCGGCGTCGCTGCGACCATCACCATGCCGGTGGCGCCGCCGCGCTGGCGCGACAGCACCTGGTCGTCCAGCGCGAAATCGTTCATCGATGCGCTGTCGGCCGGTACGTTCAGAAACTGCCGGCCAGTCGAGTCGACCCCATCGGCAATATCTACGCCTGTCGTTGCGTCCGCGGTCATGTTCGATGTTTCATCCGCGGCGGCTCCCGCCGGCTGTTGCACGGGTGCCGCTGTCGTCACGCTTGTCGCATCCGTGGTGGATTCCGGTGCGTATACATCGGCTGCACCGGCCGACATTGACGACAGCGCAAGTGCGATGCACACGGCGACGCCGGCCGGCAGCAGTGAAATGTGGTTCGAGTCGATGCGGAAAACGAGTCGCATGATGTCTCTCCTTGGTGCAGGACATTTAGCGAAACGTGTGCCATCTGCCGCAATCCATTGATGCAATTGGACGTGGCGAAATGGTTCGGGTGTCTGTCGAGTCAAATCGGACGTAAACGTTTCAGGTCTGAAACCTGGCGCTGAAAACACGCGGATTTCAAATCGATGCGTTAAGCGGGAGTCATGCGTAGTACGTTGATAAAAAAGTATGGTGAATGCGCTTCCACCGTTTTAATCGGTCCCCAATGGGCACGCCGATGCACCGCAAACCCTTACCGGACAAGGCTGAACGATTTAATTCGCATATTTGTTTTCGACGGCTCGCGCGTATAGTAAGCTCTCAACCACAGCACACGTTTTTAAAAAGCCCACTACTGGGCCGTTTCAATACACGCGCCGTTTTTCGGGGATCAGCTGTCCGTACGGAATGGAATGGCCGTTCGGTTTTCGCTGTTTGCGAATCCCGTGCGAATAGGCGTGCCTCTAAGCTAAATCCAGATCAGCACATGCCGTCATCCTTAACGTTCGTTGACGAGAGGATCTGAATAATGGAATCCGCCACGCGGCAACTGATTTACGTATCAAGAGATCCCAGCGCTGAGTTGAACTCGCGTTTTCATGAGCGCGGGTGGCATGTCGAAGTAGTCGGTTCGGCACGCGATGCCCGCCGCGCCGTACGCTCGGGGATGGCGGCGGGTGGTCTGCTCGATCTGTCGAGCTGTTTCCAGCAGCATGAAATCGCGGCGTTTGAATCGTGTTTGACCATGCCGAATGTCGGCTGGGTCGCCACCACGATGGCGGGCCAGTTACAGGACGCCGCATTGCGCCGGCTCGTGCGCGACTATTGTTTCGATTACGTAACCGTGCCTTATTCGGGCGACCGGATCGTCGATTCGGTGGGTCACGCATATGGCATGGTTTCGCTTGGCGAGCCAGCGTCGAATGACGCGTCGCAAGGCGGTTCCGAAGGCGAAATGGTCGGTTCGTGCGACGCGATGCTCGCGCTGTTCCGCTCGATCCGCAAGGTCGCGATGACCGACGCGCCCGTCTTCATTTCGGGTGAATCGGGCACCGGCAAGGAACTGACGGCGGTCGCCATTCACGAGCGCTCGTCGCGCCGTAACGCCCCGTTCATCCCGATCAACTGCGGCGCGATTCCGCCGCATCTGCTGCAATCGGAGCTGTTCGGCTACGAGCGCGGCGCGTTCACGGGCGCGAACCAGCGCAAGATCGGGCGCGTCGAAGCGGCCAATGGCGGCACGCTGTTCCTCGATGAAATCGGCGACCTGCCGCTCGAAAGTCAGGCGAGCCTGCTGCGCTTCCTGCAGGAGCGCAAGGTCGAGCGGCTCGGCGGCCACGGCTCGATCGAAGTGGACGTGCGGATCATTTCGGCGACGCACGTCGACATGAACACGGCGATGATCGAAGGGCGGTTCCGCTCGGACCTGTATCACCGGCTGTGCGTGCTGCAGATCGACGAGCCGCCGCTGCGCGCGCGCGGCAAGGATATCGAGCTGCTTGCGCGGCATATGCTCGAACGTTTCAGGAAAGATGCGAGCCGCCGGCTGCGCGGCTTCGCACCCGACGCGATCGCGGCGCTCCACAACTACAGCTGGCCGGGCAACGTGCGCGAGCTGATCAACCGCGTGCGGCGCGCGATCGTGATGTCGGAAGGGCGGGCGATCACGGCGCGCGACCTCGAACTGGCCGAGTACGTCGAAATCGTTCCCGTGTCGCTTGCGCAGGCGCGCGAAGCCGCCGAGCGGCAGGCGATCGAACTGGCGCTGCTGCGTCATCGCGGCCGTCTGGGCGATGCCGCGCAGGAGCTGGGCATTTCGCGCGTCACGCTGTACCGGTTGTTGTGCTCGCACGGAATGCGGCATATGGAAAGCGAGCCGCTTGCGCCACACGCCGAGATGCCGTCGACGATGCCGCATCTCTGAGCGCCCGGCCTCGCGGCCAACGGGCTGGTGTAAGGGCAAAAGCCCGGTCGATTGACCGGGCTTTTTTACGTTTGCGAAGCGCCTGTTCCTGAATGCCGGGTTCAGCCGTGCACGAAGCGCTCAGGCTTCAGATGGTTGCATTTGCGACCGTTCTCCTCGGCGCTACTCGCGCGTTCACGTGCGTTCGTCCGGCTTGCTAGAATCGGGTTTTTCCCAAAAACCGGTCCGGCGCGCCTGCGTCCTGCCGAAGGAACCCGCATGAAACAGTACCTCGACCTCGTCCGCACGATCCTCGATACCGGCAGCTGGCAGGAAAACCGCACCGGCATCCGCACGATCAGCATGCCGGGGGCGATGTTGCGCTTCGATCTGCAGCAGGGTTTCCCCGCCGTGACGACGAAGAAGCTCGCGTTCAAGTCGGCGATCGGCGAACTGATCGGCTTTCTGCGCGCATCGCGCAGTGCCGCCGATTTCCGTGCGCTCGGCTGCAAGGTCTGGGACGGGAACGCGAACGAAAACGCTCAGTGGCTCGCCAATCCGTACCGGCAAGGGCTCGACGACCTTGGCGACGTGTACGGCGTGCAGTGGCGCAAATGGCCCGCCTACAAGGTGCTCGATGCGACGGCGAGCGCGCAGCTCGAAGACGCGGCATCGCGCGGCTATGCGCCCGTCACCGAGTTCGAAGAAGACGGCGTGCGGAAAGTACTGCTGTACAAAGCGATCGACCAGATTCGCCAGTGTCTCGACACGATCATGAACAACCCGTCCGACCGTCGGATTTTGTTTCATGCGTGGAATCCGGCCGTGCTTGAGGAGATCGCGCTGCCCGCATGCCATCTGCTGTATCAGTTCCTGCCGAACGTTGCGAAGCGCGAAATTTCGCTGTGCCTGTATATCCGCAGTAACGACGTCGGGCTCGGCACGCCGTTCAACCTGACGGAAGGGGCGGCGCTGCTGCACCTCGTCGGCCGCCTGACGGGCTATACGCCGCGCTGGTTCACTTACTTCATCGGCGATGCGCATATCTATGAAAATCAGCTCGATATGTTGCAGCAGCAACTGATGCGCGATCCGTACGAAAGCCCGCAGTTCGCGATTTCGGAGCGCGTGCCCGACTATGCAAAGACGGGCGTGTACGAGCCTGAGTGGCTGGAGAAGATCGAGCCGTCCGATTTTTCGCTGGTCGGGTATCGCCACCATGAACCGCTGACGGCGCCGATGGCGATCTGATCTTCCAGCTGTTTTCTTCGACTCGAACGAGAAAACGCCCGCCGCGATTCGCGGCGGGCGTTTCTGTTTGTGGCGTGACGCGGGTGCTTACCCGCGATGATGCTCGTCGTGTCCGCCGCCCGTGGTCCGCTGTTCCTGATGCGGCTGAGGTTGCGGTTGAGGTTGCGGATGCGGCTGTTGCACCTGCTGCGGCGGATGGGATTCCGGACGCGGTTGCGGCTGGGGACGCGGCTGAGGTTGCGGCTGTGGATGGAATTCCTGGCGAGCCTGCTGCTGCGGTTGTTGCGGTTGCGGATGAAACTCAGGACGCGGCTGAGGTTGCGGCTGCGGCCGGATTTCCTGATGCGCCTGCTGCTGCGGTTGCTGTGGTTGCGGATGAAACTCCGCGCGCGGCTGAGGTTGCGCTTGCGGTCGGAATTCCTGACGCGCCTGCTGCTGTGGTTGCGGCTGTGGCTGCGCGCGCATGTCGGCTCGCGGCTGCGGTTGCCCCTGAACCTGCTGCTGATGCATCTCCGGACGCGGTTGCGGCTGAGCTTGCTGCATCGGTGCGGGTTGCCCGCGCTGATCCTGCCCATGCGGCGTTTGTCCTTGTACGACGCCGCCGCCGAAACTAGTCCCCGGTCGCTGCGCCGGCTCACGTTGCTGCGCGACCTGACCCGGCTGTGACATCGGCGGACGCTGTCCGGCCGTCTGCGCCGCGCCGAACTGCTGCGGATTGCCGTGTTGCTGCGCCATCGGCGCATGGTGCTGTGTCCACGCGGGTTCATGCTGCTGACCCGCGGCCATATCGGGACGTTGCGCGCTTCCGGGCTGACCCGGCTGTTGCAGCATCCCGTTCATCGGGCGGCCACCCGCAAATTGCGGCGGACGCGGTACGCCATTCCCCGGCTGCGCGGGCATGGCGTGCGGTTGGCCATTACCCTGCGCCTCGCCGCCCGGCCGCTGGCCATTCGGCGCGCCCGCCATCTGTCCCGGTACGAAGCCGTGTCCCGGCATGCCTGGCTGCTGCCCATTGCCTTGCGGCGTGCCGCCGCCGGGACGTTGAGCGCCCGCACCGCCCGCCATCGGCGCACCCGGCATAGCGCCAGGCATCTGCCCCGGCGCATGCGAGCGCACGACGCGAACATTCGCGACCGGCCCATTTGCGCCGACCGACTGCGCACCGAAGCGCGCCGGCACCGATGTATGAACGATCGGCTCGCCTGCGCCCGGCACGCGTCCATGACCGCCTTGGGCGAAGTTCTGCGCGAGACGGTCATGAAATACAGCCGGGACACTCGGGTTACGCGTACCGACGACCGGCCGCGCCATCACGTTCGCAGGCGGCCGATAAGCCGCGTTGCGCGTGCCCGGCCCGAAGCTCTGCCTGACGGGCGCTATGCTCGGCGCGCCTGCATTGAAGCGCGCGTTGCGCCATTGCCCGGGATCGACGCGATGCGCAAAGCGATTGGTCGGCTGCCCGTGGACGAACGCTGTCGCGGGCATCGCCGTCACGGCGTTCGGCGCGCGATAGTTGATGTACGTGTTGCGAATGTTGTTATGGATATTCACCCGGTTGTTGACGATGACCGTGTTGTTCACGCGCTCGTAATAGCGCGGGCTCCAGTCATGATCGCGGCCCCAGTGCGGATGCCACGGCTCGCCGGGTCCGAGCGCGAACCACGCGAGACCGGCCGCCGCCGCGCCGCCGACGGCGAGGTTCACGCTCCAGTCGCTGCCGCCGCCGCCATCGCCGACGAAGGCAACGAGGGCAGGCGCATACACGGGCGGCTCGCTGACGGCGTCCTGTCCCGGTACCCAGGCCCACGAATCGTCGACATAAGCCCAGCGGCCATAGTGATACGGCGCAAAGCCCCACGGCGCGTCGTCGACCCATGTCCAGCCCCATGGCGCCTGCCAGGCCCAGTGGCCATCGCGATACGGCGCCCAGCCGGCCGGCTCCTGATTCGGTACCCACACCTGGCCATATTGCGGCGAGCTGCGCCACGTGCCGTTCGCATCGAGATCCTGATAGCCGGGCATTTCGCGCGATACATAACGTGCCGACACCGAGCGCTCCTCGGCCGCATCGCGACTCGCGGCCCACTGATCGAACGGATCGGCTCCGGGCGCGCCGCTGGCGGCCGCCTGCTGAAGGCTCGTGCCCGTGAACGTGACCTGTTGTCCGGCGCCGACGGGCACCTGGCCGTTGTCGCCATAGACGGTCGCGCTGCCGCTGCGCACCGTGACGGTAGTGCTGCTGCCGTCGGGCGCGACATCGACGCGGTAGTCGCCGGGGCTGTTCAAGCCGAGCGCGAGGTTCGGCGTGTCGATCTCATACGACGAGCCGGGCGCGATCGCGCGCACACGCGTCGACAGCGTGCCTTGCGCGACTTTCAGCTGCGCGCTGTTGTCGTCGAGGTTCAGGATGTCGAGGCTGGTTTGCTCGCCCATGCGCACGGCTGTCGATCCGATATGCAGTTCGGAGCGGGCATTCTTGTCGTTCCACAACTGGTCGCCCGTCGTGAGGGGGCGGTTGACCTGCGCATATGACCAGTCGGATGCGCCCGCCGGTTCGGTCGTGACCGTGCCCGCCATGTAGTTCAGACGCGCGATGCGTCCGGGCGGGTCGCCATCCGGCGCGGCTTGCGCGTAGTTCGCGGGCGGCGGCGCGTCCTGCGCCGCGGCGCTCTGCAATGCCAGCGAAGTCAGCGCGCCTGCGACGGCGAGCGCCACGAGCGAAGCGCGGCGCGCATCGCGTCGAAGGGCAGGGTTGGCGTGTCGGGATGTCGTACCGGGCGTGGTGAGTGATTTCATGGTTGTCGCTCCATCGGGCGCCGCGTCAGGCGGCGCCGTGTGAAATCACTGTACCTGTGGCCCCTGTTTCAAGGCGCTCTCATTTGTAAGCCACTCAGATGGCGCTGTAACAAAAGTTGTCGCGTGGATCGACTTGTCGGACGAATCGTTCGTCAGTGGGCCAGAAAAGCGTCGAACTGACGATGACCGACGGGCGTTACGCGCAGGATTCGCGGCCGGTCGGTGCGCTCGACCCAGCCCTGCGACGACCACGACTCGAGCAGCGCCGCCCCGAGCGCGCCGCCGAGATGCGGGCGCCGCTCGCTCCAGTCCGGGCAGGTGCAGGCGAAGCGCCGGCGGCGCCCGCGCTGCTGCGACACGTCGATGCCCCATTGCGCGAGCAGCGCCGCGCCGTCGGAGGTCGCTTCGAGCGCGTCGCCGTGGGCCGTCAGCAGGCCGCCGTCGATGAGCCGCTCGTAGACCCGCACGGCCACTTCGCCCGCCATGTGGTCGTAGCAGGTGCGCGCATAACGCATGTCGACAGGCACGGTGCGCGCCGGGCGCGGCACGGTGCGTTGCGGGGCCGTGGCTTGCGCGACGTTGGCGAGCGCCTCGATGGTCGACGCGATTTCTGCCGACGCGATCCGGAAATAGCGATGCCGGCCGCGTACTTCGAGCGCGAGCAGCCCGCCGTCCGTCAACCGCGCGAGATGCGCGCTCGCCGCCGATGGCGACAGGCCCGCGATCAGCGTCAGTTCGCCCGCGGGACGCGCGGTGCCGTCCATCAGCGCCCACAGCATCGCGGCGCGGCCCGGATCGGCGAGCAACGCGCCGATGCGGCTCAGGCCGGGAAAGTGGCTCGGTTCGGAGGGAAACGCAGCGGCCATCAGGGTCTCCTGTTTCTGGTTTCGCTAGTCATGGCTCCACTCTAGGCGCAACGCGCATTCGATGTTTCAGGCTGTGGTGAAGCGTCGTATGCATTCTCGCGTGCGTCGCCGGGCGAGGCAATCTGCGGTCGTCAGACCAGACAGGCTAGAATCGAAAGGGCTTTCTTCCGTTTAGCGAACACAACGCAGTCATGAAAATCCTGTTTGCCGTGGTCATCGCCGTCGTCCTTTGCAGCGCTTGCGCGCAGGGCGGCTCGGGCTCGTCGTCGGCCGGGTCGGGCAGCATCACGATGTACGGCACGATCGACGAAGGCGTCACCTTCCGCAAGTGACACGTAGGCGGCATCCGGCGTCTCCGCTTGAATTGCGCATGCCAAACTGGCAGATGTGGCAGTAATTGATGCATCATTGGCCTTTCTGCCAAGGCGATCGATGTGACGATGCCGACATCGTCACCCAGCCTCGAGGCCACCGATGCCGCCATCTCCTACCGCCGCTCCCGCCGTCCGCAACGACGTGCCGGGCCACGCCGACCCGCACGGCCGGCGCGCCGCGCGCGTGCTGGCTGTCTGCCAGGCGCTCTATACGTCGTCGGTATCGATCGATCTGACGCTCACGGGTCTCGTTGGCTACACGCTCGCCGCCGACAAGTCGCTCGCCACGCTGCCGTTTTCGCTGATCACCGTCGCCGCCGCGCTGACGACGGTGTTCGCGTCGTTTCTGATGGCGCGTATCGGCCGTCGCGCGGGCTTTCTGCTGGGCGCGGGCATCGGCGCGGCGGGCGGCGCGATCTCCGTGTACGCGATTTTTCAGCAGAGCTTCTGGGCGTTTTGCGCGGGCACGGCGACCGTCGGCGTGTTTCAGGCGTTCGCGCAGTACTACCGGCTCGCCGCAGCCGACGCCGTTCCCGCCGATGCCAAGAGCCGCGCGATCTCGACGGTGCTCACGGGCGGCGTCGTCGCCGCCGTGCTCGGGCCGGCGCTGGCGGCGTGGAGCAAGGACTGGCTCGCGCCCGTCGCGTTCGCGGGCTCGTATGCGCTCGTGACGGGACTCGGACTGCTGTCGATCGCGCTGCTGGCGAGCCTCTACCGCGATGCCGCGCCGCATATGGACGGCGCCGCGCACCGCGAACCCGCGCGGCCCTGGCGCGCGATCGTCCGTCAGCCGATCTTCGTGGCCGCGCTCGCGAACAATGCGCTCGGCTACGCCGTGATGATGTTCGTGATGACGGCGACGCCGATTGCCGCTGTCGCATGCGGGCACTCGATCGGCGATGGCGCGCAGATCATCCAGTGGCATCTGGTGGGCATGTTTGCGCCGTCGTTTTTCTCGGCGCGCCTGATCGCGCGCTTCGGCGTACTGCGTGTGATCGGCGCGGGCATCGTGCTGTCTGCGCTGTGCGGCGTGCTCGCGCTGCGCTCGACCGATCTGCCGCATTTCTACGCGGCGCTCGCGTGTCTAGGCGTCGGCTGGAACCTGATGTTCGTCGGCGGCACGACGCTGCTCGCGCAATCGTACCGGCCGTCCGAGCGCGCGAAGACGCAGGCGACGAGCGAATTCACCACCTTCGCGTTTTCTGCGCTCGGTTCGCTGTGCGCGGGGCAGATGCTTGCGCATCTCGGCTGGGCTGCCATCAACGTGGCAATCTTTCCGTTCCTCGCGCTTGCCGCGCTGGCAACGATCACATTCGCGTGGTCGCGCCGACGCGTGGTTGCGGCGTCGGGCATGTGAACGACCCAACCATGGCGCTTTAGGATCTATTGATGCCTCACGTTTCCGACGACACCCTCGACTCGCCTGCGCCGCAGGTGCGCCACATCGTGTTCGCTGTTGCGCCCGAACTCGTGCTGCTCGACGCATGCGGCCCGCTCGAAGCGTTTCATCGCGCCGAATTGACCATGCGGGATGCGCGTCGCGTGTCGCCGGCATCTGGCGAACGGGTTGAGCCGGTCGCCTATCGGACGACGGTCGCGTCGATCGACGGCGGCGTGCTCGACACGTTTCCCGGCTTGCCCGTCGTCACGCAGCGCCTCGATGCGCTCGACGACGAACCGATCGACACGCTGATCGTCCCCGGCATCCCCGTCGACGATCCGCGCACGCTGCAGCCCGCGCTGATCGACTGGATCGCGCGGCGCGCGCCGCATGTGCGGCGCGTCTGTTCGGTGTGCACGGGCGCGTTTTATCTCGCGGCTGCCGGCGTGCTCGACGGACGCCGCGCGACGACACACTGGCGCGACGCGCACCGCCTTGCGGAGCGCTTCCCCCGGGTGCATGTCGATGCCGAGCCGATCTTCATCCGCGAGCGGGTGAATGGCGTCGGCGTGGAGGACGATTCGCGCGCCGTGTGGACGTCGGCGGGCGTGACGGCGGGCATCGATCTGGCGCTCGCGCTGATCCAGGAGGATTACGGGCATCCCCTCGCGATGCAGGTTGCGCGGCGCCTCGTCGTGTTCGTCAAGCGGCCGGGCGGGCAGTCGCAATTCAGCGCGGCGCTCGCAGCACAGACTTCGGCGGGCGGCGCGTTCGACGGCCTGCACGGCTGGATGGCGTCGAACCTGAACGGCGACCTGTCCGTCGAGCGGCTTGCCGAGGAAGCGCGCATGAGTCCGCGTACGTTCGCGCGCCGCTACGTCGACGAAGTGGGCCGCACGCCCGCGAAGACCGTATCGGCGATGCGGCTGGAAGCGGCGTCGCGGGCGCTGGCCGAGTCGCGCCGCCCGTTGAAGCGGATTGCGCTCGATTGCGGCTTCGGCAGCGAGCAGAACTTGCGGCGCGCGTTCATGCGCAGCTTCGGCGTGTTGCCGGTCGATTACCGCGAGCGCTTTGCCTCTGCGCTGCGCTGAATCGAAGTGCGCGTGCGTCGAATGTGGCTCAAACCCCGATAGCACAGCGGCCGCCTTATTGCGCTCGTATAATCGGCTCCTTTCGATTTGTTTGACCGGAGTCAAGATGAGCACGCCTACCGCTGCGCCGCTGGATCGTTCAGAAACCACGTTCCGTTTCCTCGCCGAACCGACTTCGGTCAATTTCGGCGGCAAGGTGCACGGCGGCGCGCTGATGAAATGGATCGACGAAACCGCGTACGCGTGCGCGGCCGTCTGGTCGAGCCGCTACTGCGTGACGGTGAGCGTCGGCAATATCCGCTTTCGCCGGCCGATCCACGTCGGCAATCTGGTCGAACTGCGCGCGCGCGTCGTCGCGACGGGGCGCACCAGCATGCACATCCACGTGTCGGTCTATGCCGGCGATCCGAAAGGCGGCGAACTGCTGCAAACCACCGACTGCCTCGTCGTGATGGTCGCCGTCAACGAGAATGGCAGCCCCGTGCCCGTGCCGTCGTTCGAGCCGCAAACCGACGAACACAAGGCACTCGCAAAGTACGCGATGGACGTGAAGGCCGCGCTCGATGCGATCGTCGACCTGAAGCCCGAGGAGGTGGCGCAGGGCAAGGTGTAAAGCAAGCCTGCGCCGCGAGGCTCTCTGCACGTTCGTAACGAGAGCCTCGCGGGAGGGAAGGCGTTCAGCGCTTCGCGTTGCCGACCATGTCGTGCGGGCGCACCCATTCATCGAACTGCTGTTCCGTCACATAGCCGAGCGCCAGCGCCGACGCCTTCAGCGTCGTGCCTTCCTTGTGCGCCTTCTTGGCGATCTTCGCGGCCTTGTCATAGCCGATGTGCGGATTGAGCGCCGTCACGAGCATCAAGGATTCGTTGAGCAACCGATCGACGCGCTCGCGGTTCGGCTCGATGCCGACTGCGCAGTTGTCGTTGAAGCTCTGCATGCCGTCGGCGAGCAGACGCACCGATTGCAGCACGTTGTGCGCGATCATCGGCCGGAACACGTTCAATTCGAAGTTGCCGCTCGCGCCACCGATGTTGACGGCCACGTCGTTGCCGAACACCTGACAGCACAGCATCGTCACCGCTTCGGATTGCGTCGGGTTCACCTTGCCCGGCATGATCGAGCTGCCCGGCTCGTTTTCGGGAATCGACAGTTCGCCGAGGCCGCAGCGCGGACCGCTTGCGAGCCAGCGGACGTCGTTGGCGATCTTCATCATGCTCGCCGCGAGCGTCTTCAGCGCGCCGTGCGCGAACACCAGCGCGTCGGCGGCGGCCATCACCTCGAACTTGTTCGGCGCGGATACGAAGGGGAGGCCCGTCAGCCGGCCAATCGCCGCTGCCACGTCATCGGCGAACTTCGGATGCGCGTTGAGACCCGTGCCGACAGCCGTGCCGCCTTGCGCCAGTTCATACAGATGCGCGAGCGCCGATTCGACATGCTTCGCGCCGTGATCGAGCTGCGCGACATAGCCGGAGAATTCCTGGCCGAGCGTGAGCGGCGTCGCGTCCTGCAAGTGCGTGCGGCCGATCTTCACGATATCGGCGAATGCCTTCGACTTTTTATCGAGCGTCTCGCGCAGCGCCTTCAGCGACGGTTGCAGATGCTTCACGATGCCGACGGCAGCCGCCACGTGCATCGCCGTCGGGAACACGTCGTTCGACGATTGCCCGCGATTCACGTCGTCGTTCGGATGCACGAGGCGCGCTTCGCCGCGCTCGCCGCCCATCAGCTCGCTCGCACGGTTGGCGATCACCTCGTTGAGATTCATGTTGGTCTGCGTGCCGGAGCCCGTCTGCCAGACCGCGAGCGGAAATTCGTCGGGGTGCTTGCCTTCGATGATCTCGTCGGCGGCGGCCATGATCGCCTTGGCCTTGGTCGCATCGAGCACGCCGAGGGCGAGGTTCACTTCGGCGGCGGCGCGCTTGATGATCGCGAGCGCGGTGACCAGTTCGGGCGACTGCTTTTCCGTCGAGATCTTGAAGTTCTGCAGCGAACGCTGCGTTTGCGCCCCCCACAATTTCGCGTTCGGCACGGCGATTTCGCCGAACGTATCGCGTTCCATGCGTACATCTTCGGTCATGTTCTACTCCGCTTGACTAGGTGATCGGAAGGCTTCCGGGAAAGTGGCGCGCTCTGCACTCAGTTTGCAATCTGTCTGCACGTGAGACGCCGCCGTTATAACTGCTCGTCGACTGGCAGCAACAAGAATAGACCCGTCAGCGCATTACGGTAAAAGCCCGCGCCGGGATCGAGGTTGTAGCGGCGCAGCTGGCCGTTTTCCTCGTCGGTCCAGACGAGCTTCGCCTGCGGCGTCGCCGAGTAGCGCAGCACGGCCAGCTCGGAGGGCGTAGCGAGCGTCACGTGATAGCTGACGGCGGGCGCCGTCGCCTTGTCGAAGAGCTGGGCGACCTGGTCGGCGAGCGGCGGGCTGTGGATCACGAGCGCAAGCTCCGTGTTCAGATGCGCCGAGCGCGGATCGAGATTCATCGAGCCGATCACCAGCGTCTTGCGGTCGATCACGTAGGTTTTCGCATGCAGGCTCGCTTTCGATTGCGAGCCGAACAGGCCGGCCCTCGGCGCCGCGTCGCCGGGCGTCGGCTTGAACTCGTACAGCTGCACGCCGCGCGCCAGCAGCGGCACGCGGTACGGGCTGTAGCCCGCCTGCACGGCGACGGCGTCCGTCGCGGCGAGCGAATTGGTCAGCACCTTGACGGTGACGCTGCGCTGCGTCAGCTGGCCGAGCGCATCGACGCCCGCCTGGTGCGGCACGAAATACGGCGACGTGATGAGGAATTCCTGCTGCGCGTCGTGCATCAGTTCGATGAGCCGCTGCATCGGCGGGCTCTTGTACTGATCGGCGGGCAGCTTCATTTTTTCGGGGGAATCGACCTTGAACTCGGCGTTCGCCCACACGAGGCCCAGTCCATCTTTCGCGATCTGCGTGGCGAGCGGCGTCGCGTTCAGCGGCTTCGCGTTATACGGATCGGCGTTCTTGCGCCAGTGCGCGCGCAGTTCGTCGCGCATGACGTCGAGTTCGTGCGGATCGAATTTCTGCTTGTTCAGTGCGCGTAAAGGGTAGGCGTTGCTGTCGTTCCAGTACGCGTCGAAGCTCGTCGAGATATCGGTTGTGATCGGGCCTGCCGTCAGCACGTCGATATCGCGGAACTGCAGCGTCGGGCTCGCGCTGAAGTATTCATCGCCGAGATTGCGGCCGCCGACGATCGCGATCTGGTTGTCCGCGATCATCGCCTTGTTGTGCATGCGCCGCGTGAACGCGCCGATCTGCGTGAAGAAGTTCTGGCTGCGCTGATAGAAGCTCGTTTCCGAACTGCCAAACGGGTTGAAGACGCGGATCTCGATCTTGTCGTGCGAGTTCAGCGCGGCCATCACGCGGTCGATGTCCTTGAAGTTCAGATCGTCGACCAGCATGCGCACGCGCACGCCGTGGTCCGCCGCATAGAGGGCGGCCGCGAGCAGCAGCTTGCCCGTCGTGTCTTCTTCGGCGATGTAGTACTGCATGTCGAGCGTCTTCGTCGCACCGCGTGCGAGCGCGATGCGCATCTGCAGCGCTTCCGTGCCGTCGGACAGCACGCGAAAGCCCGATTGGCCCGGATGCGCGCGCTCGGGCGCGGCGAGCGCGGCGGCGAGCGGGGTGGCGTCGGTGGCGGGCAGCGCGTGCGTGACGGGGCGCTCGAACGCAGTGGCGGGCGGGCGCGTCGCGCAGGCGGTCAGCAGCATCGCCGAGACGATGAGCGCGAACGCGCGCGTGAGCAACGGGCCGGACGCGTGGCGCGAGATTCGGATATTGCGTTGCTGCTGTTGATGCTGCGATGCGATGGCGTCGTTCGTCTTATCAACCGACACGCTGGTTTCCTCCACTTGAGCGGCACGGATCGTCGTGGCGTCGTCCATCGACCCGGACCATTCTACGGGGAATCGTTAATGCGGGTCGGATAGCGACGCAGTCCGCTACGCAACGAGCGTGCCTGGCGCTGATGAGCCGGGGCTGGCGGGAGATGCAGCCGTGACACGCGGCGCGCTGTCGAGCGCGCCTGCCGTGTCAGGAAGAAACGGGAAGGGAGGCGTTGGACAGGCTTAGACGCGTTCGCGGGCGAGCGCGTTTGCGTCCTGATCGGCTGTCGAGCCTTTGGCCGGGCGACCTGCCCAGTAGCCTGCGAGCATCGAGCCCGACAGGTTGTGCCACACCGAGAAGAGTGCGCCTGGCAGCGCGGCGATCGGCGTGAAATAGACCTTGCCGAGCGTCGCGGCGAGGCCGGAGTTCTGCATGCCGACTTCGATCGCGAGCGTGCGGCACACGGCTTCGTCGAAGCCGAGCAGGCGTCCGCCCCAATAGCCGCCGAGCAGGCCGATGCCGTTATGCAGCACCACGCCCAGCGCGACGACGAGTCCCACCGATGCAATGCTCTTCTGCGTGCCGCCCACCACGGCCGCGATGATCAGCAGGATCGACACCATCGAAACCAGCGGCAGCAGGGGCTCGACCTTGCGCACGAGCTTGCCGGCGAGATGATTGACGACGAGGCCGACGATGATCGGCAGCGCGACGATTTGCAGGATGCTCATCAGCATGCCGTGCACGTCGACGGCGATCGACGCATCGACATAGAGGCGCGTGAGCAGCGGCGTCGCGAACACGCCGACGAGGGTCGATAGTGCGCTGATCGTGACGGACAGCGCGACGTCGCCGCGCGCGAGATAGATCATCACGTTCGACGCTGTGCCGCTTGCTACGCTGCCTACCAGCACCATGCCGGCTGTCAGATCGGGCGGCATGCGCAGTGCTTTTGCGATGACCCACGCGGCGAGCGGCATCACGAGGTAGTGCAGCACGATGCCTGCGACGACGGGTGCGGGACGCGTGAAGACGCGGCGGAAATCGTTGATGGACAGCGTGACGCCCATCGACAACATGATGATCGTGAGCAGTGTCGTGACGTGCGGGGCGATGCCCGTTACCGAGGACGGCGAGAAGTAGGCGGTTAGCGAGGCCAGCACGGCCCACAGAGGGAAGAGTCGGGTGATGCGGGCAAGCATTGAAAGTGGTCCTCGAGGGGTTGTTTTTTTCGCCTGGATGCGGCGGGCATTTTACCTGTTGGGGTGGGGTTGTTTCTGGTTTGGGTTTGGGTTTGGTTTGCTGTTTCGCTGGCATCCGCGTTTTGTTATTGGTGCTTCAAGCGTTGCCCCTGTGCGGGGCGGCACCTACTTTTCTTTGCCGCCGCAAAGAAAAGTAGGCAAAAGAAAGCGGCTCACACCGCCAGCACGTGTTCTTATCCACGGGCCCTCAGCGTCCCCATCCTTCACCCGGCAGTGCCTTGGCTGGTGCTCGTTGCCAGCGCGCTTCGAATGAGCGCCTCACCCACTTCAAATGCCCGCACCAAGGCCAGCGGCAGCGAATGGTTTGTGCCGCCCAGGTGGCAAACTGTGTGTTGGTTGTCGCGTTGTATAGCCTGGCGCGCTTACATGGTGGAGCGCATGCGCTATCGGTCCGAAGTGAGGCGGGTGGAGCACCTGGGCCTACACACAGTTTGCCACCTGGGCGGCAGAGGACTGTCTGGCACGGCGTGTTGTAGTGCGGGAGCGTGAAGCGGGTGAGGCGCTCTTTTAGAACGTTGGCAACGAACGTGGGTCACGTGGTTGCCGTGTGAAGCGTAAGAACCTTTGGGGGCCCTCAGGCAAGAACAAGGATTGGCGGTGTGAGCCGCTTTCTTTTGCCTACTTTTCTTTGCGGCGGCAAAGAAAAGTAGGTGCCGCCCCGCACAGGGGCGACGCGTGAAGCACGCTAACAAAACGCGGATGCCAGCGAAAACCCAAGCAAACCGAACCAACCCAAACCGCCGTTGCCGCAAAGCCAAAAAATTCACTCTCCTGCGGCAACGCCGCCCTCAAACCGTAAACTCTTGCGATGAAACCGCAAAGTCATCAACAACGCCACACTCGCGAGCCCGGCGGCGAGCCCCCACCATAACCCCCGGGCGCCAAGCCCAAAATGAAACGCGAGCGTATAGCCAGTCGGAAACCCGATCCCCCAATACCCGAACGCTGCCGCAATCATCGGAACCCGCGTGTCCTTCAGCCCGCGCAAGCACCCCGACCCAACCGTCTGCATTCCATCGACAATCTGAAAAATCGCCGCCACGGCCAACAACGAACTGGCTAGTGCCACAGTCGGCGCATTAGCGGGATCGTCCAGATGCAAATACAGCCCGACAATGAACCGCGGCGCCGTGATCAAAAACAGCCCGGACAGGCACATGAACGCAACACCCAGCCCAAGCGCGACGAACCCCGCATGGCGCGCAGCCAGCGGTTGCCCCGCGCCCGACCAGAACCCGACGCGCACGTTCGCCGCCTGACCGATCGCGAGCGGCACCATGAACGCCACCGAGGCCACATTCAGCGCGATCTGATGCGCCGCCAGCTGCGATTCGCCAAGCAGTCCGACCATCAGGCCCGTGGCAAGAAACAACATCGACTCGACGCCATACGTGATCGCCACCGGCCAGCCAATGCCAAACAGTTCGCCCATCAGCGGCACATTCGGCCGCGTGGCCGTGACGAAATGCCGGAATCGTGGCCGCAGATGCAACAGACCCATCAGCGTCAGCGCCGTGAGCCACACGGTGATCGTCGTTGCGACGGCCGAGCCGATGAAGCCGATTCGCGGCAAGCCGTACGCGCCATGGATCAAGCCATAGTTCAGAAAGCCATTGATGAACACGCCGCCAATCGACACCCACAGCAGCCGCCGCGCCGCGCCGATCGCCGGCAGGAACGAGCGCATCAGGCCAATCCCGATCAGACTGGCAGGCGCGCCCCAACGCAGCACCGCGCAGTATTCGCCGACGTTGTGCGCGAGCAGCGCCGGCTCGCCAAACGCCATCATGATCGGCGCCGCGAACGACAGCAGCGCGAACGCCGGCACGGCCAGCAACAACGACAGCAAAAAGCCCGTCCAGTAAATATGCGGCACGCGATCCTCGGCCTGCGCGCCGCGCGCATGCGACACGCTCACGCTGACGGACGTCAGCACGCCCTGCAGCAGCGTCACGACGACGAAGAACAGGTTCGCGCCGAGCCCGCCTGCCGCGAGCGCGTCAGGGCCGAGCGAGCCGAGCAGGACCGTGTCGGTGACGCTCATCGCCATCTGCGACAGCTGCGCAATGGCGAGCGGGGCGGCGAGGCGCGCCGTGTCGGCGGCATGACGCGAAAGCGTGGGCGGCCCGCTGAGCGCGCGGGACATTCCGGTTGGATTCATGTTCGAAGCACTGTTGCGCGAAAGGGCGGCACGCTCGGCAAGTGCGCCGCGCACCGTTTGTTTTTCTGTCCAGACGGACAGCTTATTGCGGGAACGCGGTGCTGTCGATCAACAGGCACACTTTTGGTGCGGGTTTGCGGCGGCAGCAATGACGTCGCTTGATGCCAGCCGCATATCTCGCAGCCTTGTGGCAACGTCCGGGCGGTTTTATCGAAGGTCAGCCTTCGTGAACGGCGATCCGCGTGTCGCCGAGTAGCACGACCTGGCCCGCGCGGATTTTGCACGTTTTGCGCGTTTCGACCTGGCCATCGACGGTCACCGCGCCCGACGCGACGATCACTTTCGCCGATCCGCCGCTGTCCGCAAGGCCCGTAATCTTCAGCAGATTGTGGAGTTCGACGTAGTCGCCGGTCAGGGTGAAATCGAGGTTGGGCATGGCAGTTGCGATCGACAGGTGGTCGGCAGGGTCGTTGAAAAGCGACTCGCATGATAAGCCATCGCGCGGCGCCCGGCCTTCGGGTGCCAGCGAATGGCCACGCGCCGAGGCATTTGCAAGCAGATGTTATTCAGTTGTCAGGAAATGAAACGTTGAGTAACAGTCGCCTTTTGTGGCGAACTTCACTCGCAAAAGCCCGGTCTGTGGAATGGCCTGCTGCATTTTTTGCGACGGGCTGAAAACGCAGGCATGGAGTCGGCAGAGCCAACCCAAACCGCCCGCGTGCCGATATCGACAAACTTCAGAGAGGATTGCCATGACCCAGCTCCGTACGCTTTTGATCGGGACCGCCCTCACTGCGATGGCGTCGACCGCCGCATTCGCCCAGACGGCTGCCCAGCCTTCCGCGGACCTGTCCACCCAGGCTCAGGTCCAGCAGGCGCCCGCCGCCGCACCGGCCGCCCAGGGTGTCCAGATGCCGGCGCCCGCGCCGCAGAACCTGACCGCGCCCGGCTCGACCGACCCGCTGGTCCAGAAACGCAACGCGGACGCTCAGGCGAACGCCGAGTACAGCGCGCAGAAAAAGATGTCGAAGCAGCAGATGAAGGAGCAGCAAAAGGCTGCGAAGACCGCCTACAAGGACCAGGTCAGCAACGCAAAGCTCAACAAGAAGGCCGACAAGGCGGCAGCGTCGAACGAACTGAAGGCCGAGATGCAGGGCCAGCCGACAGGCGCGGCGGCATCGGGCGAAGCCCATAACTGATCAGCGGCTTCCGGCGCCTGTGATGCGACAGGCGCCGTGACTGCCGGCAAGCATTGAAGTTGGAAAGAGGGAGGACAGATGAAAAAGACCAGCAAGACGATGAGCGCACTGTGCGCCGCGCTGATCGCCGGCAGCATGACGACGCTCGCGGTCGCGCAGACGACGCACGATCCCGCCACCGAGCCGATGACGCACGCCGACAATAAGGCCGCCAAGGAACAGGCGAAGGCCAACAAGAAGGCTGACGTCGCGCAGGCGAAGGCCGACAAGAAGAAGACCGAGGCCCAAGCCGACGCGGACAAGGCGAACGCGGACGCGAAAGTGAAGGACGCGAAATCGCAGTAAGCAGTTCCCTTTGCACACATGTCAGGCGGCGGGTTCCCGCCGCCTGGCGAAGCCCGGCCTCGCGCCGGGCTTTTTGTTTGCGGCAAGCGCACAAAAAATGGGGCGCTTGTCGTCGCGGGTTGTATGGATATACAGTATGCGTCGCCCTCACTATCCGACCCGCCAATCGTGCTTTCCGTCGCCGATTCTCCGTCTTCACCACCTGCTGCCGCGACGGATTCGCCCGCAGCGGCGGCGGCCGCCGCCACATCCGACTGGCTGGCAAAGCTCAACGATGCCCAGCGCGAAGCCGTCGAATACGGCACCGACGACATCGGGCATCCGTCCGGTGCGCTGCTGGTCATCGCGGGTGCGGGCTCCGGTAAGACGAATACGCTGGCGCATCGCGTCGCGAATCTGGTCGTCAAGGGCACCGATCCGCGCCGCATCCTGCTGCTGACGTTCTCGCGCCGCGCCGCGCTCGAAATGACCCGGCGCGTCACGCGCATCGCGGGCGCGGCGCTTGGCACGCGGGCGGCGCTCGCGCAGGGGCTGACGTGGTCGGGCACGTTCCACAGCGTCGGCGCGCGCCTGTTGCGCGAATACGCCGATCTGATCGGCCTCGCGCCGACCTTCACGATCAACGACCGCGAAGATTCCGCCGACCTGATGAATCTCGTGCGCCACGAGCTTGGCTTGTCCGCGAAAGAAAAACGCTTTCCGTCGAAATCGGCGTGTTTCTCGATCTACTCGCGCGTCGTGAATACAGGCGCGTCGCTGGCCGATGTGCTCAACAGCGCGTTCCCGTGGTGCCGCGAATGGGAAGCCGATTTGCGCATGCTGTTCGCCGCTTATGTCGACGCGAAGCAGAAGCAAAGCGTGCTCGATTACGACGACCTGCTGCTCTACTGGTCGCACATGGCGGCCGAACCCGCCATTGCCGCGGATCTCTCCGGCCGTTTCGATCATGTGCTCGTCGACGAGTACCAGGACACCAACCGTCTGCAGGCGTCGATCCTGCTCGCGCTGAAACCCGACGGACACGGCCTGACGGTGGTCGGCGACGACGCGCAGTCGATCTATTCGTTTCGCGGCGCGACCGTGCGCAACATTCTCGATTTCCCCGCGCATTTCGATCCGCCCGCGAAGCAGGTCACGCTGGAGCGCAACTACCGCTCGACACAGCCAATCCTCGAAGCATCCAACGCGGTGATCGGCCTTGCGTCCGAGCGTTACACGAAGAATCTGTGGACCGACAAGGCGTCGGCCCAACGCCCGCATCTCGTCACCGTCGCCGACGACGCGGACCAGGCGCGCTACATCGTCGAGCAGGTGCTCGCCGCGCGCGAGGCGGGCATGAAACTGAAGGCGCAGGCCGTGCTGTTTCGCGCCGCGCATCACAGCGCCGCGCTCGAAATCGAACTGACGCGGCGCAACATTCCGTTCGTGAAGTTCGGCGGCCTGAAGTTTCTCGACTCCGTTCATGTGAAGGACGTGCTGGCCGTGCTGCGCTGGGCGGAGAATCCGCGCGATCGCGTCGCGGGTTTTCGCGTCGTGCAGTTGCTGCCGGGCGTCGGGCCGGCAACGGCTGCGCGTGTGCTCGACGATATCGCCGCGCGAGCCGATGCGCTGCAGTCAGGCGGCGCGCCCGATGCCGCGCATGGTGTGTCGGGCTGCACGGCGAATGCGCTCGCCGCGTTCACGCCGCCGGCGCGCGCGCTCGAAGACTGGCATCCGTTCGTGGCGATGATGGCGTCCGCATGCGGCCGGCAGACGCCGTGGCCCGCCGAGTTCGAAATGGTGCGCCGCTGGTACGAGCCGCATCTCGAGCGCAATCACGAGGACGCGTCGATTCGCCAGGCCGATCTCGCGCAGATGGAAAGCATCGCGGGCACGTACGCGTCGCGCGAGCGCTTCCTGACGGAACTGACGCTCGATCCGCCCGACGCCACCAGTGACGAATCCGGCGTTCCGCTGATCGACGAAGACTATCTGATCCTGTCGACGATCCATTCGGCGAAAGGGCAGGAGTGGCGCAACGTGTTCGTACTCAATGGCGTCGACGGCTGCATTCCGTCCGATCTCGGCACGGGCAGTGAAGAGGAAATCGACGAGGAGCGGCGTCTGCTCTATGTCGCGATGACGCGCGCGAAAGAGGAACTGCATATCGTCATGCCGCAGCGCTTCTACGTGCACAACCAGACGCATCTCGCCGACCGGCATGTTTGGGCGTCGCGCACGCGCTTCATTCCGGCGCATCTGCTGCCGATGTTCGATTCGCATGCGTGGCCGCCCGCGCCCGTCGTGTCGGCGCCGACGCGAGCGGGGCTGGCCGCGGCCGCGCAAGCCAAAATAGAAATCGCGGCGAAGCTCAGAAAAATGTGGGACTGAGCTTGCCGCGATCTGATGGCGTCCCGTTCGACGCCCTGTGTCGCGAAACGAGGCCTAGCGCGACTGCCGCTGTTGCTGCTGCTGCGGGCGCGGCGGCGGCATGAAGAAATTGCGCAACCAGGCGGCGAGGCGCGTGAACACGTCGTACGGCTCTTCAACGAAAATTTCCGGCTTCAGCAGTCGCAGATATTCCATGATCTGCTGCGCTTCCTGCTTCTGGAACGAGCCGTGCGAAATGCCCAGACGCAACAGGCCGCGCAATTCGCCGAGTTTTTCACGCGCGGCGCTGCCCACGCTGGTTTCGCATGCGACCTTCGCTTCATACACCCGCTGACGCAGCGATTCCGCCAGGCGCCACGCGGGCGTCTGCATCACTTCCTCGAGCGCCTGGATATCCTGTGCCGCCGACTTGATCTGCGCGGCGAGCGGGTCCACCAGCGAAGGCGCGCCTTCCGCTTCCTTGACGATCGCGGCGGCCCACTCGCGGCTCTGCTTCGCGAGTTCTTCCGGCGTCCATTCCGAGCGCGCGGCGAAGCCGAAACCGAACTCGTTCGCCTGCTTCATCAGAATCGCGACGACGTCCGGAAACTCCTTGTCCAGCGTGCGTTTCGCCCATGCGTACTGGCCGCCTTGCAGCATCCGCTGCACGGCGTGCTCCGTCAGCGGCACCATGTTGTCGAGGAGCTTCGCGCGCAAAAAATCCTCGAACGACGGCGTCGCGAACTGCGGGTCCAGCTTCACTGAAACCCGCACGAACGCCTCGAAGTCCTTTCGCAAGGATGCGAGCGTTTCGTCCTTGATGTTAAGGGTAATCTGACCCATGTCTTATCCCGTTTCGTCGACCGCGCGAACACCGTCGAGGGTTTCGCCTCGTGCCGTGCGCCCCCGTGCGTTGGCGGCACCGATATCCGGCGCGGTTCTGTCCGGCTTGCCGGCTTGCCGTCGATAGACGCTGCCGGGTTCACGGACTACGAGTGTTTATCGGCGGATTGAAAGGGAACTTGAGGGCGGCGCGCCGTCCCGTCGAACGGCGCGCGAGGGCGTGGTCCGGCGTTACTTCAGTACGACGCCTTGCCAGAGGAAGAACACGGCGAGGCCGACCGCGATGGTGAGCAGCGGCCGGCGCGTGAGGGCGCTGACGGCAACGGCGGCCAGCGCGCCGACGAGCTGTGGGTTGCGCCACGTGAGTTCGGCGTCCGTGCCGTGCGGCGACACGGTCATCGGCACGATGATGGCCGTCAGCACGGTGACGGGCACGAAGCCGAGCGCGGTGCGTACGAGGGGCGGAAACACGATGCGGTCGCCGAGCACGAACACGGCGGCGCGGATCAGCCACGTGATGACGGCCATGCCGAGTATCAGAAGCACGTAGTTCATCGCGATGCCTCCGCGGCGCGGGTGCGCTGGAACGCCGGCAGGGACAGCAGCACGCCGACCGCCACGCCGACGAACACAGCGCCCAGCAGGCCGAGCTTGTACGGCCAGTCTTGCCAGAAGAACGCCAGCGCGCCGGCCGTGGCCGCCGCAGCGAGATAGCGCACGGCGACGAGCTGCGGCACGACGATCGCGATGAATGTCGCGGCCATCGCGAAGTCGAGCCCGAGCGATTGCAGGCCGGGGAAGGCCGCGCCGAACAGCAGGCCGATCAGCGTGCAGATCTGCCAGTTGATATACATCGACAGGCCGGAGCCGAGGAAGTAGTAAGGGCCGACCGAGCCCGGCGGATGCAGCCGGTAGTGCGCCCACGCGACGGCGAAGACTTCGTCGGTGAGCAGGCCGCCGAGCGCCCAGCGCCAGCGCGACGGCAGATGCGACACGTACGGCGCAAGCGTCGCGCTGTAGAGCACGTGACGCGCATTGACGACGAGCGTCGTCGCCCAGATGACGGCGTAGCTCGCGTGGCCCGCGATCAGGCCGAGTGCGATGAATTGGGCCGATCCGGCGAACACGATCAGCGACATCAGCTGGCCGTGCCAGAGGTGCATCGGACCAGATGCGACGAGCGTGCCGTAGATCACGCCGAACGGCAACGCGCCGATGATCATCGGCAGCGTGTCGCGCGCGCCGGCTGTGAATTCCTTGAGACGATGAGCGGGTTGTGCAGGGTGAGTCAATCTTTCCTCCTCGTTAGGGCCGAGCATAGCCGGGCGAGGGGAGCGGCGGCTTGTACGTTCTTGCGCTTGGGCGTGTCGATGTGAGGAGATTGCTGCGGTGCGGTCTCAGTGCCTAGCTGCCCGGTGCCGCGTGCGGAGTGAGCTTGCGCGCGGTCCGTTCAGGACGACTGCCAGCGCCCCGGCGGCACGCCGAACATGCGCCGGAAATGCCGCGTGAAGTGGCTTTGATCGGTGAAGCCGCCTGCCGCCGCCACATCGGCCACCGATACGCCCGCGCGCAACGGCGCGAGCGAGCGCTGCAGGCGGACCTGATTGCGCCACGCGTGCGGCGGCAGTCCCGTCGCGCGGGTGAAGAGCCGCGCGGCGTGAAACTGCGACAGGCCGACGGCATCGGCGAGATTCGCGAGTTTGAGCGGCGCGGCCAGGTCGCCCGCCAGTTGCTCTTTCATCGTGACGACGCGCGCGTCGTCGGCGGCGAGTTGCGGTGTGTCGGGCCGCGTGCGGCCGTAGCGCACGAGCAGCGTCGATAGCGCGTCGAGCATCGCCGTTTCCGCGACGAGCGGATCGCCGTTCGCCTCCAGCAACTGATGCGCGCGAGACAGCCGCACGGCGAGATCGGGATCGCGGATCACGTCGGCATCGAACCACGGCAGCGGCTGCGCGCAGCCCGCGATGTCTTCGGCGAGCGCGTGAATGAAGTCGACGGGCGCGTACATCACGCGGTAGCGCCAGCCTTCGTCGATTGCCCGGGAGCCGGTGTGCACTTCGCCAGGATTGATGATCGGCACGCTGCCCGCCTCGGCGACGTGGCGCGAGCCCTGATAGCGGTATGTTTCCGCGCCCGCCTCGATCACGGGGATCGTGTACGCGTCGTGCCAGTGCGGCGTGAATTCGTGATCGTGATATTCGGCCGTGAGCAGATCCGCGCCGGGCAGAAGCGGCGTGCGCCAGTAACGGGCGTTATCGCGGAAGCGGGTCGAAGTCATGAGCGAAGTCCGTGTGGACCTGTCAGTTTACCGCGCCTTGCCGGCCTCGGCCTGATTTGGAAGGCGCTTTCAGCGGACGGGGATCGTCGTGCCGGCGGGCATCGGCACGGCCGTGACGCTGTTCTTCGCGCTGCCCGTCGCGACGCGGTCGCTGTAGGTCAGGTACACGAGCGTATTGCGCTTCGAATCGACCACGCGCACCACGTGCAGCGTCTTGAAGATCAGCGACATCCGTTCGGTGAATACGTCGGCCTGCTGGCGCAGCGGCTCGGGAATCTTGATGGCCGCGACCTGGCGGCACGCGATCGACGCCTCGGTCGGATCTTCGGCGATCCCGAGCGTGCCCTTGATGCCGCCCGTGCGCGCCCGCGACACATAGCAGGTGACGCCCTGCACGGCGGGATCGTCGTACGCTTCGACGACCAGGCGATCTGAGCCGGTGATATGAAAGTTCGTGTTGACGCTGGCGACTTCCTCGGCCTGCGCGAGCGGCGCGCAGGTGAACGCTGCCGAAGCGGCGAGGATGGCGGCGGCGCGTGCGATGCACGCACAGGGCAGGGCGAGTTTCATCAGGTGACCGGAAGAATGGGCGTTTGAAGAGCAGCACGGAGCAGGACGGCTGCCAGTTTGAACGCCATCGTAACCTGGTTGCCGATGCTGGCTGCTGGCGTGCGATACGCTTGTGGCGCTTCCATTCCGTCGATGAAAATCGCGTGCCGCCAGGCAGCGGCAGAAAAAGAAAAGGCCCGCACGAATGCGGGCCTTCAAATTTTGGCTCCCCGACCTGGGCTCGAACCAGGGACCTACGGATTAACAGTCCGGCGCTCTACCGACTGAGCTATCGGGGAACAGCAATACAACTTGTCGCTACATAAAAAAGCCCGCTGTGGTTAACGGGCTCTTGCAATTCTTTGGCTCCCCGACCTGGGCTCGAACCAGGGACCTACGGATTAACAGTCCGGCGCTCTACCGACTGAGCTATCGGGGAACAACAACAGCAGAGAAGCGGAATTGTAGGAGGTGTCGCAGAAGCTGTCAATACCCTCGAATCATCTCAATTTAATTCGACTGATTCGCGAGAGGGCGACAGCTTGCAGCGCTCAACGCTCGAGCAGCGCCAGCTTTTCCTTCACGTCCTTGAATTCGTCGGCTTCGGGCAGCGGCGATTTGGTCTTGGTGATGCTCGGCCATGCCTTCGCGAGCTCGGCATTGAGCTCCGTGAAGTGCTGCTGGTCGCCGGGCACGTCTTCTTCCGCGTAGATGGCGTTCACCGGGCATTCCGCAACGCACACCGCGCAGTCGATGCATTCATCCGGGTCGATCGCGAGGAAGTTGGGACCTTCGCGAAAGCAGTCCACCGGGCACACATCGACGCAGTCGGTATAGCGGCACTTGATGCAGCTTTCGGTCACAACGTGAGTCATTCAGGCAACTCCTGCAAACGATATCTTTTAGGTAATGGGGGGATGGCGAGGCGCCAAAAGCGGTATTGTAGCGTAACGTCAAGTAGTGCATACGCCATCGTCCCAAGCCTCTTATATCGTTTGGTGATTAGTTTATGGCGGGCGGTTTGCGCCGCGGGCGCCCGCCGGCCTTGACGCATTCAAACAACCGCCGGCGCGCATTCGGGTAACATGCGACAGCATCTTCGCGAGACCCCTGTTGAGCGGGTTCTGCGCGAAGCCCGAAGCGCACATGAGAACGTGGCGCACGTGGCGAACACGAAAAGGGCGAGGGCGCACGAGGCCTGACGTCTTCCGATTTCATGCAGTCCCGGTTTGCAAGATCATGATCATTACTTCGCTGCTCGATACCGACCTGTACAAGTTCACGATGATGCAGGTGGTGCTGCATTATTTCCCGGCCGCCAACGTCGAATACAAGTTCCGCTGCCGCACGCCGAAGGTCAACCTCGTGCCGTACATCGACGAGATTCGCAGCGAAGTGCACAAGCTTTGCAAGCTGCGCTTCAGTGAGGGCGATCTCGACTATCTGCGCCGGATGCGTTTCATCAAGAGCGACTTCATCGACTTCCTCGCGCTCTTCCATCTGAACGAGAAGTACATCTCGATCACGCCTTCGGCGAAAGGCAACGGGGAGATCGAAATCGACATCAAGGGGCCGTGGCTGCACACGATCCTCTTCGAGATCCCGGTGCTCGCGATCGTCAACGAGGTGTATTTCCGCAACACGCAGCAGCAACCCGACTACAGCGAAGGACGCGAGCGGCTGCGCGACAAGATCCAGCTGCTCGGCGCGCGCCCCGAGTTCGCCGACTGCAAGATCGCCGACTACGGCACGCGCCGCCGCTTCTCCGGGCGCTGGCACGAAGAGGTGATTCTCACGCTCAAGGACGGTCTGCGCGACCAGTTCACGGGCACGAGCAACGTGTTCTACGCGATGAAGCACGGCCTGACGCCGCTCGGCACGATGGCGCACGAATACCTGCAGGCGTGCCAGGCGCTCGGGCCGCGTCTGCGCGACTCGCAGATTTTCGGCTTCGAAATGTGGGCGAAGGAATATCGCGGCGACCTGGGCATCGCGTTGTCGGACGTGTATGGCATGAAGGCATTCCTCCGTGATTTCGACATGTATTTCTGCAAGCTCTTCGACGGCGCGCGCCACGATTCCGGCGACCCGTTCGACTGGGGCGAGCGCCTTCTCGCGCACTACGAAGCGAACCGCTGCGACCCGCGCACCAAAGTGCTCGTATTCTCCGACGCGCTCGACATCCCGAAGGTGCTGCAGCTGTACGAGCGCTTCCGCGGCCGCTGCAAGCTCGCGTTCGGCGTCGGCACGAACCTCACCAACGACCTCGGCTACAACCCGCTGCAGATCGTCATCAAAATGGTCAAGTGCAATGGCCAGCCTGTCGCCAAGCTGTCCGATTCGCCGGGCAAGAACATGTGCGAAGACAAGGCCTATCTTGCCTATCTGCGCCAGGTGTTCGGCATCGAACAACCTGAGGAAGAAGCCGCGGGCAAGTGACGTGCGACTGTTCTTTCGCGTTGCCGCCGGAGAGCATGTGAGGGCATTGTCGGCGCTTCGCACGCGTGCCGCTATATGCCGTTCGTCCAGGTGTTGGCATCAAGGGCGGCCGGTATAATTCGACCGTCAAGGTGCGGAATGCGCACGCGCATTTTGCACGCGTATGTCCCACGTTCAGCACGATCACCGGCACGAGGATATTGCACATGGATACATCGACGGCCCGCCGCAACATCCTGGCGCGCATCCGCGCGGCGCAAGGGCGCGAGCCCGAGCCGGCCGCGTCCGAACGCGAGGCGGCGCAGGCGTATCTCGCAAGTCATCCGCAAGGTCCGCGTCCGCCCATGCCGGCCGATCTCGTCGAGCATTTCATCGAGCAGGCAAAGAAGATGGCGACCACGGTCGATACCGTCGAGTCGCTCGCCGACGCGCCCGCCGCCGCGCACCGTTATCTTTCCGAACTGAATCTTCCGACCCAGGCCATCGCATGGCAGACGCTCGAAGCGCTGCCCTGGAGCGGCTCGGGCATCGACGTCGAGTTTCGCAAGCCGCGCGACGAAGACCGCGTCGGCATCACGGGATGCTTCTGCGCGACGGCTGAAACGGGCACGCTGGTATTGCTGTCCGGGCCAGAGACGTATGCGTCGGCGGGCTTGCTGCCGGAAACGCATATCGCGATCGTGCCGGCCTCACGGATCGTTGCCGGTCATGAGGAAGCGTTCAATCTGATCCGCAGCGAACGCGGCGAGCTGCCGCGCGCTGTCAATTTCGTCTCCGGCCCGTCGCGTACGGGTGACATCGAACAAACCATCGTGCTCGGCGCGCACGGTCCTTATCGCGTGCATGCGATCGTCGTGCGTGGCGCGTAACGCTGTGTCGTTGCAGGGATGTGTCGAGCGCGCGTGTTCTGGCGCTCGTTCTGGAATTCGCGCCGTCGCCTTGTTGTTCGTGCTGTCATGCTGGCCGCTCGCAGCATCGGCCGCGAGTCTCGACGGCGCATCGCTTTCAGCCTGGTGGGGCGTGCCGTTCGCAGGTGTCCTGCTGTCGATTGCCGTATTCCCGCTCGTCGCGCCCAAGCTTTGGCATCACCACTTCGGCAAGATTTCTGCCGCGTGGGCCGTCGCGTTTCTCGTGCCGTTCGCCTTCGCGTTTGGCGTATCGACGGCGTTCGGCACACTGATTCATGCGCTGCTCGAAGAGTACGTGCCGTTCATCGTGCTGTTGACGGTGCTCTATACCGTTGCGGGCGGCATCTGCGTGACGGGCAATCTGCACGGCTCGCCGCGCCTGAATACGGCGCTGCTCGCGCTCGGCACGGCGCTCGCCAGCATCATGGGCACGACGGGCGCGGCCATGCTGCTGATCCGGCCGCTCTTGCGCGCGAACGACAATCGCAAACATGTCGTGCATGTCGTCGTGTTCTTTATCTTTATGGTCGCGAATGCGGGCGGTTCGCTGTCGCCGCTTGGCGATCCGCCGCTGTTCCTCGGTTTTCTGAACGGCGTCGGGTTTTTCTGGACGACGGTGCATCTCGCGCTGCCGATGCTGTTCATCTGCGTGGTGCTGCTGGTCGTTTTCTATGCGCTCGATACGTACTATTTCCGGCATCGCGAAGAAACGCTTCCTGTCGATCCTTCGCCCGATACGCTTGCGGTTGGCGTCGTCGGCAAGATCAACTTCGTGCTGCTGGCGCTGGTGATCGCGCTGGTACTGATGAGCGGCATCTGGAAACCCGGCATCACGTTCGATGTGGCGGGCACGCATGTCGAGCTGCAGAATCTCGTGCGCGACGTAGCGCTGATAACGGTGACGCTGCTGTCGCTCGCCGTGACGCCGCGCGCCGCGCGCGAGGGCAACGCGTTCAACTGGGCGCCCATCGAAGAGGTCGCGAAACTGTTCGCGGGAATCTTCGTGACGATCGCGCCCGTCATCATGATGTTGCGCGCGGGCGAGGCGGGTGCGTTCAGCGGCATCGTGCATCTCGTCAATGACACGTCCGGCCAGCCGCGCGACGAAATGTACTTCTGGGCGACGGGCCTGCTGTCGTCGTTCCTCGATAATGCGCCCACGTATCTCGTGTTCTTCAACCTCGCTGGCGGCGACGCGCAGACGTTGACGACCACGGGCGCCTCGACGCTCGCGGCCATTTCGGCGGGCGCGGTGTTCATGGGCGCGAACAGCTACATTGGCAACGCGCCGAATTTCATGGTCAAGGCGATCGCCGAATCGCGCGGCGTGAAGATGCCGAGTTTTTTCGGGTATCTCGCGTGGTCGGGCGTCGTGCTGATACCGTTGTTCATCGCAACATCGTTGATTTTCTTTTGACGCCGTGCGCGCGCCGAAAGGCATGCGCTACGGCCTGATACTCGGAGAATGGCAATGCAAAAGGTTCTGGTTGCGCGTCCCATCTTTCCGGATGTGATCGAGCGCCTCAAGCAACATTTCGAAGTGGACTGGCATAACGGCGACGTGCTGCCCACCGACGAACTCACGCGTCGGCTCGCCGACAAGGACGGTGCGCTGACGGCAGGCGACGTCATCAATGCATCCGTGTTTGCCGCCGCGCCGCGTCTGCGCGTGGTGTCGAACATGGCGGTCGGTTACAACAACTTCGACATGGGCGCGTTCAATGCGGCGAACGTGCTCGGCACGAACACGCCCGACGTGCTCAATGAATCGACGGCGGATTTCGGCTGGGCGCTGATGATGGCGGCTGCGCGCCGCATCGCGGAATCGGAGCACTGGCTGCGCGCGGGCAAATGGGAAAAGTGGTCGTACGACGGCTTTCTCGGTTCGGACCTGTATGGCTCGACGCTCGGCGTGATCGGCATGGGCCGTATCGGCCAGGCGCTCGCGCGTCGCGCGCGCGGCTTCAACATGAACGTGATCTATCACAACCGTTCGCGTGTCGCGCCTGAGATCGAGGCCGAGCTGAACGCGGAGTACGCGTCGAAGCAAGACCTGCTGCGCCGTGCCGATCATGTCGTGCTCGTGCTGCCGTACACGGCGGAGAACCATCACACGATCGGCGCCGCCGAACTTGCGTTGATGAAACCGACGGCGACGCTGACGAATATCGCGCGCGGCGGCATCGTCGACGACGCAGCGCTCGCTGAAGCTTTGCGCGACAAGCGCATCGCCGCGGCGGGTCTCGACGTGTTCGAGGGTGAGCCAAAGCTCAATCCGGCGCTGCTTACCGTTCCGAATGTCGTGCTGACGCCGCACATCGCGAGCGCGACGGAAGCCACGCGCCGCGCAATGGCGAATCTCGCGGCCGACAATCTGATCGCGGGGCTGGGCGAGGGTCCGCGAGCAGGGCGTCCGCCGAACCCGATCAACCCTGACGTGATCGGGAAGGCGCGTTCATGACGATGGTTTTGATCGCGGCCGTCGCCGTACTGGCCGTTGCGTTGGTGATTGTGCTGTTCATACTGATGCGCGGCAACGGCGGCGCGCATCAGCAGATGCAATTCGATGAACTGGGCGAGCGCCTCGACGCGGCCGCGCTTGCGCAGACGCGCGAGTACGAGCGGCTCGAACGTGAGCTGCGTGGCGAAATCTCTGAAACGGCGCGGGTGTCTCGCACGGAATTGAGCGGCGGCTTCTCGCAGTTCCAGCAGACGCTCGCCTCCCAGTTCACGAGCATGACGACCGTGCAGGCCGCCAAGATCGACGGCTTTGCGCAGCAGCTCGTCAAGCTGACGGATACGAATACGCAACAGCTCGACGCCGTGCGCCACAGCCTGCAGCAACAGGCGCAACAGGCGCGCGACGAACAAGGTCTCACGCTGAAGCGTTTCGGCGAAACGTTGCAGCAGCAACTGGCGCAGGTCACGGAGGCGAACGACCGGCGCTTTGCGGAAGTGCGAGCGACCATCGAGCAGCGGCTGAAAGACATCGAGGCCAACAACTCGACGAAGCTCGAAGAAATGCGCCGCACCGTCGACGAAAAGCTGCACGCGACGCTTGAACAGCGGCTTGGCGAATCGTTCAAGCTCGTGTCCGATCGTCTCGAACAGGTGCATCGTGGTCTCGGCGAGATGCAGACTTTGGCGGCGGGCGTTGGCGATCTGAAGAAGGTTCTGACGAACGTTAAGACGCGTGGTACATGGGGCGAAGTGCAGCTCGAAGCATTGCTCGAACAGGTACTAACGTCGGATCAGTACGCGAAGAACGTTGCGACGATTCCGAAGAGCAACGATCGCGTCGAGTTTGCTATCAAGCTGCCGGGTCGGCAGCCGACTCCCGATGCGGCGGCAACGCCCGTTTGGCTGCCCATCGATGCGAAGTTTCCGCGTGAAGACTATGAACGTCTGATCGAAGCGCAGGAGCGGGCTGATCCCGTCGCAGTCGAAGACGCATCGCGCGCGCTCGAAGGGCGGATTCGCGCGGAAGCCAAGACGATTGCGGAAAAGTACGTGTCACCGCCGCATACCACGGACTTCGCGCTGCTGTTCCTGCCGACGGAAGGGCTGTACGCCGAGATTCTGCGTCGTCCTGGTCTCACGGATCTTCTGCAGCGCGACTATCGCGTGACGATCGCCGGGCCGACGACGTTGACCGCCTTGCTCAACAGTCTGCAAATGGGTTTCCGCACGCTCGCCATCGAGAAGCGTTCGAGCGAAGTGTGGCAGGTGCTGGGCGCGGTGAAGACCGAGTTCGGCAAATTCGGCGACGTGCTGGCGAAGACCAAGTCACAACTCGAGACCGTCACGCGTTCGATCGAGGCAGCGGAAGTGCGCACGCGTCAGATGAACAAAAAACTGCGCGACGTCGAGGCGTTGCCCGAAGAACGGGCAGCGGGCTTGCTCGGCGACTCGCTGTCCGGAGTCGATGCGGAAGAGTCTTGATGCAGGCAGGGAAGGCGGGCGAGGCGTAACCGCGATGGTTATGCGTCTCGTCAGCCGGTAGGGCAGCTTCAAACGGAAGCGAAGCTGCCTGAGACGCGCGAGGCGATCAGCCGGCGCTTGCCGCCAGTTGATCGAGCGCGTCGCCCGTTATGCGCACGATGCGCCAGTCCGGCAACACGGTCGCGCCCATCTTCTGATAGAAATCGATAGCAGGCTGATTCCAGTCCAGCACCGACCATTCGAAACGGCCGCACTGTCGCTCGACAGCCAATGCCGCCAGATAGCGCAGCATCTTCGACCCGAGCCCCGTACCGCGCTCGGTCGGCTGCACGTACAGGTCTTCGAGATACAAACCGCGTCGTCCGAGGAACGTCGAGTAGTTGTGGAAGAACAGCGCGTAGCCGATCATCCGGCCATCGCGCTCCGCGACTATCGCTTCCGCCGAAGGACGCGCGCCGAACAGCGCGTCGCGCAGGCCGTCTTCCGTCGCGATGAACAGATGCGTCAGCTTTTCGAACTCGGCCAGTTCGTACATCAGCGCGAGCATCGCGCCGACGTCTTCATGCGTGGCCGCGCGGATTGTCGCCGACATTACGCTTCCTCCGGCACGTCGCTCAACTGGATCTCGATGCCGCCGAAGCGCGACGCCACCCAGTTGTACGCGTGGCATGCAATCCACAGCAGGATGAAGCCCAGAATCGCGTTGAGCAGAAGCGCGCTGAACACGGTGCTCAGTTCCACCGACCCGTAACGGATGAAGGCGACCAGCACGCCGAGCAGCACGATAGGCACACTGAACGTCAGATACACGAGGATCAATGCCTTTGCCGTTTGCCCCGGTGCAATGAACGAGATCTGTTTTTTCATGTAAGTCAAACCCGTATGTCGTAGTGGATTGCGTAAAAACTTGCCGGCTTGGTGCGCTCAGATCAGGCCGTCGAACAGCATGATGTCGACGGCGTCGCCCGGATCGAGATCGCCCTGGTCATGGGCGAGCACGATGAAGCAATTCGCTTCGCTCATCGAACTCAGCACGCCGGAGCCTTGCGAGCCCGTCGGCGTCACGCGCCATGCGCCTTGCGCGTCGCGCTGCGCGATGCCGCGCTGGAATTCGGTGCGGCCCGGCCGTTTGCGAATTGTGTCGACGCACGCTGCGCGGATCAGCGGCACAGGATGCGTCGTCGCGCCGGACATCCGCAGCAGCACTTCGCGCACGATCTGATAGAACGCCGCCATGACCGCGACGGGGTTGCCCGGCAGACCGAAGAAGACTGCCGGTTCGCCCGCGCCGGGTTTGCCGCCCGACCAGATGCGCCCGAACGCCAGCGGCCGGCCTGGACGCATCGCGAGACTCCAGTGCGCGACATCGCCGAGCATGCGGAGCATCTGTTTGGTCAGATCGGCTTCGCCGACGGAAACGCCGCCGGAGGTTATCACGACATCCGCGCTCGATGCAGCCGTTCGCAATGCCTCTTCGAGCGCGGCAGGTTCGTCGCGGACCACGCCGAGGTCGATGGGGTCGAGGTCGAGGCGCTTGAGCATCGCGAAGAGCGTGTAGCGGTTGCTGTCGTAGACGCAGCCCGCATCGAGCGGCTGACCGATCGAGCGCAGTTCGTCGCCCGTCGAAAAGAATGCGACACGCAGACGGCGGCGCACGGACACCTCGCCAATGCCCAGCGACGCGAGCAGCCCGAGGTCCGACGCGCGCACGATGCGGCCCGACTTCAGCGCGACCGCACCCTGCGCAAGGTCTTCGCCCGCGAGGCGCCGGTTCGCGCCCGTGCGCAATTGGGCAGCCGGAAAGCGGATGGTGTCGCCGTCGCGCGTGACGGCTTCCTGCGGCACGACGGTGTCGCACCCGGCGGGCATCGTCGCGCCCGTCATCACGCGCACGCATTGCGTGCGCTCGATGCTTCCTGCGAACGGATGCCCCGCGAAGGCCTTGCCCGCGACGCTCAGTGCGAGCTCGCCGTTTTCGCCTGTTGTGCCCGGTTGCTCTTCGAGCGCCGCGCCGGAAAACGCGTAGCCGTCCATTGCCGAGTTGTCGTGCGCGGGCACGTCGATGGGCGACACGATGTCCTGCGCCAGCACGCGGTTCAACGCGTCACGCAGATGAACGCGCTCGACGGTCGTCACGGGCGTCGCCCACTCGCGCACGATCGCCTGTACGGCGGACACCGGCATGGCTTGAGCGTCGTACTGTGCGACGCAACTCGAAGTTTCGTTCAGCGTGGTCATGAAAGGGGAGCGTCGCGACGGGATGCGGTGCGGCGGCGGCCGGGCGATCGCGGCAAATGGCGGCTGCTAATGTCAAACCCGCTTGACCTCGGTCATGGTCGTTCGAGGTCGGCGAGTTCCTGCAGTGAATTGATATTGTAAAACGTGCGCTCGTCTGGAAAGGCGACTTCGACCGCCCTGTGGCGTGCGTACCACGTGCGAACCTTGCGCTCGCCCGCCTGCAGAAAGCCTTCGAGATCGTCGGCCAGCGACGTGCGCACCAGCGCGAAAACGGGGTGGATCGACGTGTCGCCCTGGGCACTCGTGGTCGTGACAGTCGCGATGCCGGCATCATGCGCGTTTTGGGCATCGAGCGCGGCTGCGAGGCGCCAGGCGAGATCGGCCGGCAAGCCAGGCGTGTCGCATGGCGCCGACAGGACGAACGGGGTGCGCGTCGCGCGCAAACCGGCGAGGAGACCAGCGAGCGGACCAGGGAAATCAGGCAGCGTGTCGGAAATGACGGTTGCGTGAAACGGCTCGCCCAGTTCCGCGTAGCGCGCCGTGTGCCGGTTCGCGCTGATCAGAAGCGGCCCGGCCTGCGGCGCGAGCCGCCGCATCACGTGAAGCGCGAGCGGTTCGCCGTGCAGCATCTGCAGGCCTTTGTCGACGCCGCCCATGCGCATGCCGCGTCCGCCGGCGAGCAGCAGGCCAGTGATGTCGTCGCGCGTGATGCTCACTGGAAAGTCCGGCTCAGCCGCCGATGTACGACATCTCGACGCGCCGTTCTTCGCGTGTCGTCGTCGATGCCGCGTTCGCGCTGCCGCGCAGTTGCGAGTAGCGGTCGCCGCGCGCGTGCCAGATGTTGGCGATCGCTGTGGCGATGCCTTCGTCGCTCGTGCCGTTGCGCACGAGCGCGCGCAGGTCGTGGCCCGACGAAGCGAACAGGCACAGATACACCTTGCCCTCCGTCGACAGCCGCGCGCGCGTGCAGTCGCCGCAGAACGCGCGTGTCACGCTGGAAATCACGCCGATTTCGCCGCCGCCGTCTGCGTAGCCCCAGCGCTGCGCGGTTTCGGCGGCGCTGTGCGCTTCGAGCGGCAACAGCGGGAAGTGCTCGCTGATGCGCGCGACGACGTCCGCCGACGGCAGCACTTCCGTCATGTTCCAGCCGTTCGACGTGCCGACGTCCATGTATTCGATGAAGCGCAGCACCGCGCCAGAGCCCCTGAAATGCTGCGCCATCGGCACGATTTCGCTGTCGTTCGTGCCGCGCTTGACGACCATATTGACCTTCAGCGGCGCAAGACCGACCGATTGCGCAACTTCGATACCGTCGAGCACGTCGCGCACCGCAAAGTCCGCGTCGTTCATGCGACGAAACAACGCATCATCGAGTGCGTCGAGGCTAACGGTCACGCGGCTCAGGCCGGCGTCTTTCAGGCTGCGCGCCTTGCGCGCGAGCAGCGAACCGTTGGTCGTGAGGGTCAGGTCGAGCGGCTTGCCCGCTGCCGTCGTCATTCGCGCCAGCCGTTCGATCAGGAATTCGAGGTTCTTGCGCAACAGCGGCTCACCGCCCGTCAGGCGGATTTTCTCGACGCCATGCGCGACGAAAATCGTCGCGATCCGCTCGATTTCCTCGAAAGTCAGCAGCGCGCTGTGCGGCAGGAACGAATAGTCCTTGTCGAACACCGCGCGTGGCATGCAGTAGACGCACCGGAAGTTGCAGCGGTCCGTGACCGAGATGCGCAAATCGCGCAGCGGGCGCGACAGCGTATCGGTCAGCTCGCCGCGCGGGGTCCGGACAGGACCGGCGACGTCTGGAACGGCGCTGACGTCGGCAACAGGGATGATGCGTCGGGACATGATGACATATTTGGGATATCAGACTTCATTCTAGCGGAAGGCCCTTTCCGTCACAGTAGGGCGAACGCTCGGTGCTGTCAGGCAAGGTACAGCAAAAAGCCCGCCTTGAAGGCGGGCTTTTCGGGTTGCCCGGCGTTACCGCCGGGCGAAGTTAGCGACCGCTTACTGCGGCTGCTTTGCCGTTTCGACCTGTTGCATCGGCGTGGTGTCGGCGGCCGGAAGCGGCTTGCGCTCGCGCGGTGCGCGGGCGGGTTTCACCGCTTGCGCGGCGGCTTCCTGCGCGACGCGCAGCTTGTCCGAGTCGGTGTTGACCCAGACGAGGCCGGCGCTTGCCAGCATCGCTTCGAGGTTTTCCGTCGGGCGGCCGGCCGATGCGCCGTTCGGGCGAACGGGTTGCGGCTCGGCTGCTGCGGGGACCGGCGCGGCTTGCGTTGCGGGTTCCGTTAGGACCGGTTCCGCTGCGGGTTGCGCTTGCGCGACATCCGCGACGGGTTCCGCGACTGGCTGAGCCACGGGCTCGGCGGCGGCCTGAACAACGGGCTCGGCGACGGGCTGGGTTGCAACGGGCGCTTCGACCACCGGTTGCGCTTCTACAGCAGGCGCTGCCGGAGCTGCTGCGACCGCCTCGATCACAGGCTCGACGACGACGGGCGCTTCGGCGGGTGCTGCCGCGACGGTTTCGACCGGCGCAGGCACTTCAACGGGAGCTTGCGTCGTGGCGACAGGTGCAACGGCTTGCGGCTCGACAACTGCCGGTTCTTCGACGGCTACTTCCGTGTGCGTCGGTGCAGGTGCCTGATCGGCAGGCACGACGGCTTCCGCCTTTGCAGCCTTTTCGACGGCGAGAGCCGGCGTTTCAGCCGATGCATGCAGCTCGCTGACCACGGCGGCGCCCGTCGCGACGGCTGCCACGACGACCTCGACCGGCTTCACTTCCTGTGCCGGCTGCTGTTGCGCCGCTTCGACCGCTTGCGGCTGCGCTTCGTGACGGCCCGTGTGTTCCGGCGCGCGCACAGGCGTTTCCGCGGATGCTGCCACAGCCGTTTCACCTTCCGCTTCCGCGACATCGGCAGCCGTATTCACGTTCACGCCTTCCTCGTCACGCTCGCGACGGCCACCACGGCGACCGCGACGGCGACGACGACGCTCTTCGCCATCACGCGCATCGTCGATGGGAGCAGCGCCGCCCATCAGATTCGCTTGCGCCTGTGCGGCGACATCGGCCTGAGCCTCGTTCTGGCTCAGCGCGTCGGCTGCTTCGGGTTGCTGCTTGCGACGTTCACCACGCTCGGCGCGTTCGCCACGTTCACGGCGCTCGCCACGCTCCGCCCGATCCTGGCGTTCCGGACGCTCGCCGCGCGTTGCCTCAGCGGTTTCTCCGCGTTCCGCACGGTCCTGACCGCGTTCGACGCGCTCCGGACGTGCCTCGCGCGGTTCACGTGCTTCACGTGGCTCACGGCCTTCGCGCGGTTCGCGGCCGCCGCGCGGTTCGCGTGCTTCACGCGGTTCGCGTTCCTGACGTTCGCCGCGCTGCGCCGGCTGGCCTTGACGGCCTTGCGTTGCCGCGCCTTCGCCACGGCCCGCCGCGTCGCGGCCACCACCTGCGCCGTTGCGACGGTTGCGGTTGCGATCGCCGCCGCGTTCGCCCGTGCGCTCACCGCGCTCGGTGCGTTCGCCGCGCGCGGGCTTCGCCGTCTTCTCAACAGGTGCGGGCGCGGGAGCGGGAGCCGCCGGTTGCACACCGAACAGACCCTTCAGCCAGCCGATGAAGCCGCCCGTGGCGGGCTTGACTTCGACCGTGGCGGCGGTGGGGGCCGGCGTGCGCACCGGTGCGCTAGGCGCCGGCTTCTCGGGCGTGATGCCCTTGACGGCAGCTTCCTGCTTCGGCTTCACCTCTTCAGCGCGCTTGCTGTAGCCCGTTTCGGATTCCAGTTCGCGGGCTGCTTCTTCGGCCATCTTCCACGACGCGCGCGGATCGTCGAGACGCGCGTCGTCGTGACGCAGACGCTCGAGCTTGTAATGCGGCGTGTCGAGGTGCTTGTTCGGCACCAGCACGACGTTGACCTTGAAGCGCGACTCGATCTTGTTGATTTCCGAGCGCTTTTCGTTGAGCAGGAAGGCCGTGACTTCGACGGGCACCTGGCAGTGGATTGCCGCGGTGTTTTCCTTCATCGCTTCTTCCTGAATGATCCGCAGCACTTGCAGCGCGGACGATTCGGTATCGCGAATGTGACCCGTGCCGTTACAGCGCGGGCAGGTGACGTGGCTGCCTTCCGACAGTGCCGGACGCAGACGCTGGCGCGACAGTTCCATCAGGCCGAAGCGCGAGATCTTGCCCATCTGGACGCGCGCGCGGTCGTGCTTGAGCGCGTCTTTCAGGCGCTGCTCGACTTCGCGCTGGCTCTTGGCCGACTCCATGTCGATGAAGTCGATCACGATCAGGCCGCCCAGGTCGCGCAGACGCAGCTGGCGCGCGACTTCGTCGGCGGCTTCGAGGTTCGTGCGCGTGGCCGTTTCCTCGATGTCGGCGCCCTTGGTGGCGCGCGCCGAGTTCACGTCGATCGCGACGAGCGCTTCCGTGTGGTCGATCACGATCGCGCCACCCGACGGCAGCGGCACCGTGCGCGAGTAAGCCGTTTCGATCTGATGTTCGATCTGGAAACGCGAGAAAAGCGGCACGTCGTCGTGATACCGCTTCACCTTGTTGACATTGTCCGGCATCACGATGTCCATGAAGGCGCGTGCCTGGTCATGGATTTCCGTGGTGTCGATGAGGATTTCGCCGATATCCGGCTGGAAATAGTCGCGAATCGCGCGGATCACGAGGCTCGATTCGAGATAGATCAGCATCGGCTGACCTTGCGAACCGCTTTGCGACGCGGCTTCGATTGCGCGCCACAGCTGCATCAGGTAGTTCAGGTCCCACTGCAGCTCTTCCGCGCTGCGGCCAATCCCGGCAGTGCGCGCGATGATGCTCATGCCTTCCGGCAATTGCAGCTGCGACATCGTTTCGCGCAGTTCCTGACGGTCGTCGCCTTCGATCCGGCGCGACACGCCGCCGCCGCGCGGATTGTTCGGCATCAGCACGAGGTAGCGGCCGGCGAGCGAGATGAACGTGGTGAGGGCCGCGCCCTTGTTGCCGCGTTCTTCCTTCTCGACCTGAACGATCAGTTCCTGGCCTTCCTTGAGGGCGTCCTGGATGCGCGCGGAGCGCATGTCGATGCCTTCGCGGAAGTACTGGCGGGCGACTTCCTTGAACGGGAGAAAACCATGGCGGTCTTCGCCGTAGTTGACGAAACAGGCTTCGAGCGACGGCTCGATGCGCGTCACGATCCCCTTGTAGATATTGCCTTTGCGCTGTTCGCGCCCGGCGGTTTCGATGTCGATGTCGATGAGTTTTTGCCCATCGACGATGGCGACGCGCAGTTCTTCCTGCTGCGTCGCATTAAACAACATGCGTTTCATTGAACGGCTCCAGAGCGGCTCTGCCTGTCCAGCCGACGGCGCACGGGAACGAACCCGGCCGACGGCTTGGGCAGCGGCATGCCGCGCCTTGTTGTGTTTTCACAAGCACGCTGGAGCGGGAAAGATGGCGGGAGAATTGCCTGATATGGGCGCCGTCTCCAATAAATGGACGCGCAGCCGCAGGGCACATGCGAACACGGCTTCAAATAATGGCCCGACACGCCGCGGGTCCTGGCAGCCGACTAGCATAAGCCTTCGTCCACGTGCACCGGCGCGCCAGTTGGGCGCGCGTCCGGACACGTTCGAAGGCTGCGGTCTTGCCGCAGCGGGCAGACTCGCTCACTGCGCGTGCCTGTCCCGCTCGGGGTGTCTCGCCTCATTTTGACGTCGCCATGTCCTGCACTCTCCGCAGGACGACTCGGGCGCACGCCGTATTTTCGCCACCGGCCGCTTCGCGCTTAAGGGACATGAAAGCAGCCCTTGCCGAAGCTCGCCAGTCAAATTCTTTTTGACCAAAATTCCGTTACCGACGGTGCCGACAGTGACCGAACGTGCCTGTGGGCGCCGTCCCTGCCGTGTCGTGCATCGTGCGTGCAACTTGTTGCATCTCATTTTCAGGGCGAGCAACCAGCCCCCGGCGCAAGTAAAATGACGTTTTATCGCTTGCACCTGCGCAATCCACCCGCGATTCGGTTTAAGGCGCCGATCCTATATAGTCGGCCACCGCAGACTGCTGGGCAAATTATATTCAGAATGAAAGAGTTAGGCAAAATATCCCAGAAATCGGTGACGAGCCCCGTTGCAAGCGATCAGGTGTCGATGATCGAAATCGACGACAGCGCGGCCGGTCAGCGGATCGACAACTTCCTGTTGCGCGTCTGTAAGGGCGTGCCGAAAAGTCATATTTATCGGATTCTGCGCAGCGGCGAAGTGCGTGTGAACAAGGGCCGGGTGGACGCGCAGTACCGTCTCGCCTTCGGCGATCTGGTGCGCGTGCCGCCCATTCGGGTCGCCAAGGCGGACGAGGCGGTGCACGCGCCCGTACCCTCCGCGCATTTCGAGATCCTGTTCGAAGACGAGCACATGCTCGTGATCGACAAGCCGGCCGGCGTCGCCGTGCATGGCGGCAGCGGGGTCGCGTTCGGCGTGATCGAACAGTTGCGGGCGGCGCGTCCCCAGGCGAAGTTTCTGGAACTGGTGCACCGGCTGGATCGCGAGACGTCGGGCGTGCTGATGCTCGCGAAAAAGCGCGCGGCGCTCGTGAATCTGCACGAGCAGATCCGCGAAAACCGGATGGACAAGCGCTATTACGCGTGCGTGCACGGCGAATGGGCGAGCGACTGGGGCCGCCGGCGTGCCGTGAAGGAGCCGCTGCACAAATATCTGCTGCCGGACGGCGAGCGGCGTGTGCGCGTGCAGCCGGACGGGTTGCCATCGCACACTATTTTCAATCTCATCGACCGCTGGCCCGGTTACGCGTTGCTCGAAGCGGAACTGAAAACGGGGCGGACCCATCAGATTCGTGTTCATCTGGCGCATCTGGGGTTGCCGATCGTTGGCGACGCCAAATACGGCGATTTCGCGCTGAACAAGGCGCTGGCTCGCGCGAACGCGCAGCCGGGGCTCAAACGGATGTTTTTGCACGCATACCGGCTTAAGCTGACGCACCCGGCAACGGGCGACACGCTACAGTTCGAGGCGCCACTGCCGGCAGACTGCAAGCGGTTCATTGCGCAACTTGCCGGGATGGCGAACGCCGGAACGCCGCACGAACCATCACAAACCGAGACGAAAACGCATGGCTAGAGAGCAATTTGACCTGATCGTGTTCGATTGGGACGGCACGTTGATGGACTCGACCGTCCACATCACACGCAGCATTCAGGCGGCCTGCCGCGATCTCGGACTGCCCGTGCCGGCTGACGAGGCTGCGAGCTTCGTGATCGGCCTGGGGTTGCGGGACGCGCTGCAGATCGCCGCGCCGACGCTCGATCCATCCGACTATCCGCGCCTTGCCGAGCGCTATCGCTTTCACTATCTGGTGAAGGATCAGACGACGGAACTGTTTGCGGGTGTCCGTGAGATGCTCGCCGATCTGCGCGATCAGGGCTATCTGCTCGCAATCGCGACGGGGAAGAGTCGCGTCGGACTGAACCGCGCGCTCGATCAGGTGCGGCTCACGAGTCTTTTCGACGGCACGCGCTGCGCCGATGAAACGTTCTCGAAACCGCATCCGGCCATGCTGCAGGAACTGACGCGTGAACTGGGGCAGGATCCCGTGCGCACGGTGATGATCGGCGATACCACGCACGATCTTCAAATGGCGATCAATGCGGGCGTGTCGGGCATCGGCGTCACGTACGGCGCGCATCCTGCGGATTCGTTGACGGCGCTGGAGCCGAAATTCGTTGCGGACAGTATCGCGTCGCTGTCGGGCTGGCTGCGGGAGCACGCATGACGGACGCTGCGCAGGAGCCGGTGCGCGTTTGCGCATCCGAAGAACTCGTCGACGGCGGCGCGGGCGTGCGCCGCGAGGCGACGTACGCGGGCGGTGATGCCGTGGTGTTCTTCGTCCGCTATGACGGCGTGGCGTATGGCTACCTGAACCGTTGCGCGCACGTGCCTATGGAACTGGACTGGAACGAAGGACAGTTCTTCGAATCGTCCGGCTTATACTTGATGTGCGCGACGCATGGCGCGATTTATGCGCCGGATACGGGCAAGTGCGTCGGCGGTCCGTGCCGCGGCGGCAGGCTTCGCCCAGTCCGCGTCGACGAGCGCGACACGCCTGAAGGCCGCACTGTGTTCTGGCTCCCGGACGCCGACCTGCGTCCTGCATCCGCCTGATTTTCCAGGCATCATTTTCCCAAACCTCGTTTTTTCCGGCGGCAACGCATGTCCGACAATCTGACTCCCGATCCGAACGAACCGGCTGCAACGGGCCGCGAGCCGCGCCGGGTGCCCGCCGACGAGCCGAACTGGGAGCGTGCCGCGCTCGAACGGATTGCGCTGGCCGCCGTCAACGAGCAACGCGCAGCCCGACGCTGGCGCATCTTTTTTCGTTTCCTGTTTCTCGGCGTGCTGGTCCTGGTTGCATGGGCTGTGCTGGATTTCAGCGGCGAGAAGGTTGCAACCACGGGTCGGCACACGGCTCTCGTGACACTTGAGGGCGAGATATCCTCCGATACCAACGCAAACGCGGAAGATGTCGACGCTGCGCTGGCGAGCGCGTTCGATGACGCGGGCACTGCTGGCGTGATCTTGCGCTGCAACAGCCCGGGCGGCAGTCCGGTTCAGGCTGGGATCATTTACCGCGAAATCAGGCGATTGCGGGCCAAATATCCGTCTATTCCGCTCTACGTCGTCGTGAGCGACATGTGCGCATCCGGCGGCTACTACGCCGCGGCCGCTGCCGACAAGATTTATGTGGACAAGGCCAGCATCGTCGGCTCGATCGGCGTGCTGATGGATGGCTTCGGCTTCACCGGCTTGATGGACAAGTTGGGCATTCAACGCAGAATGCGCACTTCCGGTGAGAACAAGGGCTTTTACGATCCGTTCTCGCCCGATACGCCGAAGATGGATGAACATGCGCAAGCGATGCTGGATGAGATCCACGCGCAGTTCATCGATGCCGTGAAGCAGGGTCGCGGCAAGCGCCTTCAGGAATCGCCGGATATCTTCTCCGGTCTGTTCTGGACGGGTGAAAAGAGCGTCGAGTTGGGCCTCGCGGACGGTTTCGGCGACACCGATTACGTCGCGCGCGAAATCATCAAGGCGCCCGACGTCGTCGACTACACGGTGAAGGAGAGCATCACTGACCGCGTCGCGCGCAAGTTCGGCGCGGCCGTCGGCAACGGCGCCGTGCACGCGATGGCGGCGATCGGCAGGTTGAATCTGCGATAAGGCGGTCTCCGGCGGTGGCACGGCCCAAGGCTTGGCAGGCCACCGTTTCCCCGACTTAGGTCGCCAGAATCAGAAAGATTGCCGGACGCTTGTGGAGATCCAGTGCCGGCCTTTTCTTCCAGTCGGCAACTGTCCGGCTCACGATCGTTTCGCTTTCCAGCGTCAGATCCACGGCGACGCAAACGAGCGTCGACGGCGCGCAGGTCGCAATCAGCGTGTCCAGCAGTGCGCGGTTTCGGTAAGGCGTCTCGATGAAAATCTGCGTCTGTTTGCCCTTGCGTGACTGCTGTTCGAGGTGGCGCAGACGTTTTGCGCGCTCGTTCGCATCGACGGGCAGGTAGCCGTGAAACGCAAAGCTCTGGCCGTTCAATCCCGACGCCATCAGCGCGAGCAGGATCGAGCTCGGCCCGACGAATGGCACCACCTTTACGCCGCGCTCGTGCGCGCGCCGCACGAGCAGCGCGCCCGGATCGGCGACGGCCGGGCAGCCGGCTTCGGACACAAGTCCGGCGTCCGTTCCGGCGAGCACCGGCGCCAGCAGTTTGTCGATTTCTCCTGCCGGCGTGTTGACGTTCAATTCGCGAATTTCGATTTCCTGGATCGGCCGCTCTGTGCCGACTTTTTTCAGGAAAGCGCGCGTCGTTTTGGCGTTCTCGCCTATGTAATAGTGCAGGGCCGCCGCGCGAGCGCGAACGGGTGCCGGCAGAACGGCGTCCAGCGCGGCGGCGTCGCCGTCGCCGAGTGTGTTCGGAATCAGATAGAGAATGCCGCTCATCGCGCCTCCAGCAATGGATAGCCTGCGGCGAGCAGCATGCGCGTGAGCGCAATCAGCGGCAGGCCGATCAGCGCCGTGGGATCGTCGGATTCGATCGCGTCGAGTAGCGCGATGCCGAGGCCTTCCGCTTTTGCGCTGCCCGCGCAGTCGTAAGGTGTTTCGGCGCGCAGATACGCGTCGAGCGAGGCGTCGGGCAGGTCGCGAAAGCGCACGTGCGTGACCACGTCGACGCATTGCGCGTCGCCCGAGGCGCTGTCGAACAGGCACAGCGCGCTGTGGAAGAGCACTTCGCGGCCGCGCATGCCCTGCAATTGCGCGAGCGCCTTTTCGTGCGTGCCCGGCTTGCCGATCTGATGCCCGTCGTAGGTCGCGACCTGGTCCGAGCCGATCACGAGCGCTCGCACGCCAGCGGCGAGTCCCGCCGCGACGGCGCGCGCTTTCGCTTGCGCGAGGCGAAGCGCCGTCGCTTCCGGCGATTCACCCGCGAGCGGCGTCTCGTCGATGGCGGGCACGGCGACGTCGAACGGAATGCGCAACCGTTCGAGCAGTTCGCGCCGATACGGCGAACTCGACGCCAGAATCAGGCGGGGCGGGCGTTTGGAGGAATCCGGCATGCTGAAAAAGAACCTTGATCTGTAGGTAAAACTGAAGGTGAAAAGGCGGGGCGCGAACGCGATCGCGCGGGTGGCCTTAAGTGTTTGACTCGAAAAGACAAAACGGATATGATTTTGGGCTTTTCATCGGTATGCTTTGCCGAATGGCGCACCGGATGGGCGTCCTGGTGACATCCAGACCGTCTATCAGCGCCACCGACGCATAACGGACTTACCCGGCTGAAATCCTTGCCGACGCAGGAGCGCACATGACTCAACATCCTGGCAAACCTGCTGGTCTCGTCGACCCGCGTGCACTTGATCTGTTCGAGTTTGCCCGCAGTGGACGTCAGGCCGCGGGTACCGTGCGCGTCTCGCAACTGCCGCGCATGTTAAACGAAGTCCCGCAGGAAGCGCCAGACCGCGATACCGCGTTCACCTGGCAAGCCGAAGGGGCGACGCAGCCGGAATTGCAGGACGACGGCGCCGAGGGTCCGCAGCCGTATCTGAGGCTTGCGATTCACGGCGCCGCATGGCTCGAATGTCAGCGTTGCCTGTCTCCGTACGAGCAGGCATTCAACGTCGATGCGACTTACCGGATCGTCAATACCGAAGAGGAAGCTGAAGAGTTTCCTCTGGACGAGGATGAAGTCGATGTGATCGTTGGGTCACGCCAGTTCGATCTTGTCGACTTGATCGAAGAGGAATTGCTGCTTTCGTTGCCGCTCGTGCCGAAACACGATGCCTGCCCGGAAGTGCACGAGAGTCTCACCTCGGGCGCAAGCGGGGAGGAAGGCGAAGAGGCCGTGGAGGGTGAAGCTGAAGAGGGTGAAGAGCCCAAGCGGCCGAATCCTTTTGCGGCGCTCGAAGGCCTGAAATCGGGCGAATCCGGCGGCAAGAAGCACTGAACAGTTGCATGGGAGCGCGACAGGGCGCGCCGGGCACGATGGTTTAGCCACGTGGCCTATGGCGGTTGCCGTGCCGGGCTGTGTTAGAATTCGGAAAATTTTCAGGAGTTATCATGGCAGTTCAACAAAACAAGAAGTCGCCGTCGAAGCGCGGCATGCACCGCTCGCACGATTTCCTCAACGCAGCGCCGCTGGCTGTTGAGCCGAGCACGGGTGAAGTGCATCTGCGTCACCACGTCAGCCCGAACGGCTACTATCGCGGCAAGAAAGTCGTCAAGACGAAGAACGACTAATCGCCAGGCATCGCGCTCCTTTGGGTCTGACCCATTGGTATTTCGCGTGGCGATCGGCTCGCTTGACATTTTCCCGGTTCATCAAAAAGGCGGCATTCAACTGCCGCTTTTTTGTGCCTGAAATTCGTCGCATTCCATGACTGTAAAGCTCACGATAGATTGCATGGGAGGCGACCACGGCCCGTCCGTGACCGTTCCCGCTGCCGTCAACTTCGTTCGCTCGCACCCCGATGCGCACCTGATGCTCGTCGGCATCGAAAGCGCGATTCGTGCTCAGCTGAAGAAGCTGAAGGCGTCCGACAATCCGGCACTCACGGTCGTCCCCGCGTCCGAGATCGTCGCTATGGACGATCCCGTCGAAGTCGCGCTTCGCAAGAAGAAAGACTCGTCGATGCGCGTGGCGCTCAACCGCGTCAAGGACGACGAGGCGCAGGCCTGTGTCTCCGCCGGCAACACCGGCGCGCTGATGGCCGTTTCCCGCTATGTCCTTAAAACGCTTCCGGGCATCGAACGTCCGGCGATCGCGTTTGCCCTGCCCAATCCCACCGGCTACACGACGATGCTCGACCTCGGCGCGAACGTCGATTGCGAGCCGCAGCATCTGCTGCAGTTCGCGGAGATGGGGCACGCGCTGGTTTCTGCTGTCGAAGGCAAGGAGCGTCCGAGCATCGGGCTCCTGAATATCGGCGAAGAGGTCATCAAGGGCAACGAAACCATCAAACGTGCGGGCGAACTGCTGCGTAGCAGTACACTGAATTTTCGCGGCAACGTGGAAGGCAACGATATCTACAAAGGCACCGTCGACGTAATCGTCTGCGATGGCTTTGTCGGTAACGTTGCGCTGAAAACGTCAGAAGGGCTCGCGCAGATGCTGTCCGACATCATCAAGGAAGAATTCGGCCGTTCGTGGCTGACCAAGGTGATGGCGGTGCTGGCGCTGCCCGTGCTGCTGCGTTTCAAGAAACGCGTCGATCACCGGCAATACAACGGCGCGGCGCTGCTCGGCCTGCGCGGGCTGGTGATCAAGAGCCACGGCTCGGCCGACGCCTACGCGTTTGAGTGGGCCATCAAACGCGGGTATGATGCCGTCAAAAATGGCGTTCTTGAACGCCTTGCCCGTGCGATGGAGGAGAACGCGGGTTCACTCGAACAGGCGAAGCACGAGGCCGGCGGCGCGGGTTCCGCGAGCCAGATGGCGAGCCCGATCGCGGGTCCGGTGTCCGGACAGCCGGCCGAGCCCTACAGCGCACAATCCTCGAAGACATAATGGCTCAATCCACTACCTATTCCCGCGTGCTGGGCACGGGCAGCTATCTGCCGCCCAACCGCGTTTCCAATCAGGAACTGGCTGATCGTCTCGCGAAGCAAGGCGTCGAGACGAGCGACGAATGGATCGTGGCCCGCACGGGCATCCACGCGCGTCACTTCGCCGAACCTGATGTCACGACCAGCGACCTCGCGCTGTTCGCGTCGCAACGCGCGATCGAAGCGGCCGACGTAGATCCGCAAGCCATCGACCTCATCATCGTCGCCACCTCGACGCCGGACTTCGTGTTTCCGAGCACGGCGTGTCTGCTGCAGAACAAGCTGGGCATCAAAAACCAAGGCGCGGCCTTCGACGTGCAGGCCGTATGCTCAGGTTTTGCCTATGCCGTTGCGACGGCTGACAGCTTCATCCGAAGCGGGCAACATCGTACTGCGCTGGTGGTCGGTGCTGAAACGTTCTCGCGCATCCTCGATTTCAACGACCGTACTACCTGCGTGCTGTTCGGCGACGGCGCGGGCGCGGTCGTGCTGCAGGCATCGGACGAACCGGGCGTGCTGTCGAGCGCCCTGCACGCGGACGGCAGCCATTCGAACATCCTGTGTACGCCGGGCAATGTGAACGGCGGCATCGTGCAAGGCAGTGCGTTCCTGCACATGGACGGTCAGGCGGTCTTCAAGCTCGCCGTCAACGTGCTCGAGAAAGTCGCGGTCGAAGCGCTGCAGAAGGCTGATCTCAAGCCTGAGCAGGTGGACTGGCTGATTCCGCACCAGGCCAATATCCGCATCATGCAGAGCACGTGCCGCAAGCTCGGCCTGCCGCAGGAGCGGATGGTCGTCACCGTGCACGAGCACGGCAATACGTCGGCAGCGTCGATTCCGCTCGCGCTCGACGTCGCCGTTCGCGACGGACGCATCCAGCGCGGCCATAACGTGCTGATCGAAGGCGTCGGCGGCGGCTTTACATGGGGCGCGTCGGTCATCCGTTTCTGAAGACCGCGCGCGGCGGCGCCTGGAGCGCCGCTTCAAGTGGCAGCGCACGTCGCGTGCGCGTCACGCACATTTGAACTCATCGAATTGGGGACGATATGAAATTTGCGTTCGTTTTTCCGGGGCAGGGCTCGCAGTCGGTCGGCATGCTCAACGCGTTCGCCGACAATGCGATCGTGCGCGAAACCCTCCAGGAAGCGTCCGACGCGCTCGACCAGGACCTCGGCAAGCTGATCGCCGAAGGGCCGGCTGAAGACCTGAATCTCACTACCAACACCCAACCCGTGATGCTGACGGCTGCTTACGCGATCTTTCGCGCATGGCAGGCGGCGGGCGGTCCTGCGCCTACAATCGTGGCCGGTCATAGCCTCGGTGAGTACACGGCGCTCGTCGCCGCTGGCGCGCTGAAGTTCCGCGACGCCGTGCCGCTCGTGCGTTTCCGCGCGCAGGCCATGCAGAACGCGGTGCCTGTCGGTCAGGGCGGCATGGCCGCGATTCTTGGCCTCGACGACGATACCGTGCGCGAAGTGTGCAAGGAAGCATCGGTGGCGGGTGTCGTCGAAGCCGTCAACTTCAACGCACCCGCGCAGGTCGTGATCGCCGGTCACAAGGCGGCTGTCGAGAAAGCGTGCGAAGTCGCCAAGGCGAAGGGCGCCAAGCGCGCGCTGCCGCTGCCCGTGTCCGCGCCGTTCCACTCGTCGCTGCTCAAGCCGGCGTCGGATCAGCTGCGCGAGTACCTGGCGAGCGTCGACGTGCAGGTGCCGTCCATTCCCGTCGTCAACAACGTCGATGTGGCCATCGTCAACGAGCCGGCTGGCATCAAGGATGCGCTGGTGCGTCAGGCGGCTGGCGCTGTGCGCTGGGTCGAATGCGTGCAGTCGATCGGCAAGCAGGGCGTCACGCACGTGATCGAATGCGGTCCGGGCAAGGTGCTCGCGGGTTTGACCAAGCGTATCGATGCCAACCTGGTCGGCGCGTCGATCGTCGATCCGGCTTCGCTCGATGAAGTGCTAAAAGTCGTGGCGGCCTGAACGTCTGCTTGAAGTCAGCAAAGAATCAAACAGCTCTGCATGTGCGGGGCACTGTGGAAAGCAACAATGGAAAAAACTCTCGATAAACAGATTGCGATCGTGACAGGCGCTTCGCGTGGCATCGGCCGCGCAATCGCGATCGAACTCGCGCGTCAGGGCGCGACGGTGATCGGCACGGCAACGAGCGAAAGCGGCGCGAACGCGATCACGGAAGCCTTCAAGGCCGAAGGTCTGAGCGGCCGTGGCGCGGTGCTCAACGTCAACGATGCGGCTGCGGCCGAGGCGCTGATCGACGGCACCGTGAAGGAATTCGGCGTGCTCAACGTGCTGGTGAACAACGCGGGCATTACGCAAGACCAGTTGGCTATGCGCATGAAGGACGACGACTGGGATGCCGTCATCGACACGAACCTGAAGTCCGTGTTCCGTCTGTCGCGCGCCGTGCTGCGCCCGATGATGAAGGCGCGCGGCGGCCGCATCATCAATATCACGTCGGTGGTCGGCTCGGCGGGAAATCCCGGGCAGGCCAACTACGCTGCAGCGAAGGCGGGCGTGGCGGGCATGACACGTGCGCTCGCTCGTGAAATCGGCAGCCGCGGTATCACGGTGAATTGTGTCGCGCCGGGTTTCATCGACACCGACATGACCAAAACGCTGCCCGAAGAACAGCAAACCGCGCTGAAGGCGCAGATTCCGCTCGGCCGTCTCGGCAGCCCGGAAGATATCGCACACGCCGTGACGTTCCTCGCATCGCCGCAGGCCGGTTATATCACCGGCACGACGTTGCACGTGAACGGCGGCATGTATATGTCGTAATCGAATTCGGTTACTATCCGCGCCTTGATGCCATTCGAAGTGCGGATTTAAACGGCTCTACAGCAACCTTGTGCGTCGCTTTTTTACAGATGCAAACCTGATAAAATGCGCGCACCTGTATTTATGAACTTTTTTCCCTTGGAGGGGTAATGGACAATATCGAACAGCGCGTCAAGAAGATCGTTGCAGAACAACTCGGTGTTGCCGAAGCGGAAATCAAGAACGAAGCATCGTTCGTGAACGACCTCGGCGCTGACTCGCTCGACACGGTCGAGCTGGTGATGGCTCTCGAAGACGAATTCGGCATGGAAATTCCGGATGAAGAAGCCGAGAAGATCACGACGGTTCAGCAAGCGATCGACTACGCTCGCGCTAACGTCAAGGCCTAAGGCCATTCGCGCCTGCCTGGTTGCTTCGGCTGCTGCGATAAACGCGGCGTCCGTCGTACCGGCAGCCCTGTCGTGCCGCCCGTCGGCGCAACAAGGGCAGGCGTCAATGTCAATGCGCATGCGCGCGAGCCTGACGGCGTCGTTCAAGGCGTACTGGCCGATGCAGCAAAGATCGGCTCTTTCGCCATTGCGCTTACTGGTGCATGTTCTGGCGTCAACGCCAGTGCACTGGTCAGCGTATTCGTCAGCGCCCTGGTCAGCGCGATCGTCAGGTTAAACAGCCACAGGGCACACAGGGCACTTTCCTGTGCGCTGCTGTGGCTTTTGTTTTGTCATCTATGGAAAAGGGGTTACCGTGAGCCGTCGTCGTGTTGTTGTTACAGGCCTGGGGCTTATTTCGCCTGTTGGCAATAATGTTGCCGACGGCTGGGCCAATCTGGTCGCCGGCAAGTCCGGCATCGCCAACGTCACGAAGTTCGACGCGTCGAACTTCTCCACGCGATTCGCCGGCGAGGTGAAGGGCTTCAATATCGAGGACTACATCCCCGCCAAAGAAGCCCGTCACATGGATACGTTCATCCATTACGGGGTGGCTGCCGGCTTCCAGGCAATGCAGGACAGCGGCCTCGAAATCACCGAAGCGAACGCGGAACGTGTCGGCGTGGTGGTCGGTTCGGGTATCGGCGGCCTGCCGATGATCGAAGTCACCCAAACGGAACTGCTGAACCGCGGCCCGCGCCGCATTTCGCCGTTCTTCGTGCCTGCGTCGATCATCAACATGATCTCCGGCCATCTGTCGATCAAATTCGGCCTCAAGGGCCCGAACCTGTCGATGGTGACGGCTTGCACGACGGGTCTGCACTGCATCGGCGAGGCTTCGCGCCTGATCGAATACGGCGACGCCGACGTGATGATCGCTGGCGGCGCGGAATCGACCGTGTCGCCGCTGGGCATCGGCGGCTTTGCGGCGGCGCGCGCGCTGTCGCAGCGTAACGATGATCCGGCGACGGCCAGCCGTCCGTGGGACAAGGACCGCGACGGTTTCGTGCTCGGCGAGGGCGCGGGCGTGATGGTGCTCGAAGAGTACGAACATGCCAAGGCGCGCGGCGCGAAGATCTACGCGGAAGTCAGCGGCTACGGCATGAGCGGCGACGCGTATCACATGACGGCCCCGCTTGAAGACGGCGACGGCGCACGCCGCTGCATGCTTGCGGCGATGAAGAACGCGGGCGTGAACCCCGAATCGGTGAACTACCTGAACGCGCACGGCACGTCGACGCCGCTGGGTGACCTTGCTGAAACCACGGGCATCAAGCGCGCATTTGGCGATCACTCGAAGAAGATCGTCGTGAACTCGACGAAGTCGATGACGGGTCACCTGCTGGGTGGCGCGGGCGGTCTGGAGTCGGTGTTCACGGTGCTGGCCGTGCATCATCAGGTATCGCCGCCGACCATCAACATCTTCAACCAGGATCCGGAATGCGATCTCGACTACTGCGCCAACACCGCGCGGGAGATGAAGATCGATGTCGCGCTGAAGAACTCGTTCGGGTTCGGCGGCACGAACGGCACGCTGGTTTTCAAGCGCGCCTAAGCATTTGACGGCGACAGCATCGCTGCCGGCTACGCCGGCGCCTGCTTCCTTTACCGCACTGAACGGCGGACCCTCGCGGCGCATCGCGCTGCGGCGGTCCGCCGCGTTGTATCTGGCGACGGCACTTTTCATCGCTTTTGCTGTCGCCGCCGTGGGCATGACGGTCGGGCCCCGCTTCGGCGTGGGCCACGCGGTCGTGGCTACGGCCGCCGTGTTCGCGATTCTCGCGGCGGCTGCGGCCCGTCACGCGCGCAATCAGCCGGTCGCCCTTAAAATCGGGCCGGAAGGACTGTCCGTCTGGAATCGGGCGGGAATATTACGCGCTCAGGGCAGTATCGTTGGATGCGGCCAATGGAGCGACAGCCTGCTGATGCTGTGGCTGGAAGAAGACGGCGGGAAGTTGCATCGCCTCCTGATCTTCGCCGACATGGCCGGACGCGACGCTTTTCGTGAGCTCGCCGTGCTCGCAAGACGCGGCGCGCACGTCTGAGCGGCCCTTGCGGCGCGGCTAGACGCCTTGACTGTAAAGACTGTAACGGCTGTTACCGGCGTAACGTGCCGCGTTGAAGGGGACGCTACAATGGTGCCCCGCTACACGCGCAAAAGTTAACGGATTTATCAGGTGAGCGAAAAAGAAATAGATCAGGTGCTGGTTGAACGCGTCCAGAATGGTGACAAGGCCGCGTTCGAGCTTCTGGTCGCCAAGTACCACCGCAAGATCATCCGCCTGATCTCGCGCCTCGTGCGGGATCCCGCCGAGGTCGAGGATGTGGCCCAGGATGCCTTCATCAAGGCATACCGGGCGCTGCCCCAATTCCGCGGCGAGTCCGCGTTCTATACGTGGTTGTACCGGATTGCCGTCAACACGGCCAAGAATTACCTTGCGACCCAGGGCCGGCGAGCGCCCACTTCGACGGAAGCGGATGCAGAAGAAGCTGAAACTTTCTCGGATGCGGACCAACTAAGGGATATCAACACGCCCGAGTCGATGTTGATGAGCAAACAGATCGCTGAGACGGTCAATGCTGCGATGGCGGTTTTACCGGAAGAGCTGCGCACCGCCATAACTCTTCGTGAAATTGAAGGTCTGAGCTACGAGGAAATCGCTGAAATGATGGGTTGCCCGATCGGCACCGTCAGATCAAGAATTTTCCGCGCTCGCGAGGCCATTGCGGCAAAATTGCGTCCGCTGCTTGACACACCCGAAGGCAAGCGCTGGTAGCAGCTGTTCGACACAGCAGCCAGCCGGTCTCGCGGACGGCGGCGCAGTCTCTGGGTTAAGTGGTGTCACTACGGGGTGTCTGTAAAGATGGGGAGCATCATGGGGTCGGTTTCGATGCCAATGCAATCGAATGCGCAAGCAAGCTCGCAGGGCGAGCGTCTGTCGGCTTTTGTCGACGGTGAACTGCTCGACGGCGAGCATCCAAACACAATTCTGGCCGCGCTGGGTCGTGAAGAGCGCGCGACATGGTCGTGTTATCACCTGATCGGCGACGCGCTGCGTTCCGACGACCTGGCCGTCAGTCCGGCAACGAGCAGCGCGTTTCTGAACGGTTTCGCGGCCCGCTTCGAAAGCGAGGCGCATGTATTGGCGCCAGCTTCCGTGCCGGCTACGCGCCGTCTGCTGGCGCTGCGCCGCCGGGTCATTCCGGCATTCGCCGTGGCCGCTGCCGCCGCGACGCTGACGTGGATCGTGATGCCGCAGCTTTCGGGCGTGAGCACGGTCGCAGGCGTGACGCAGGTTGCATCGGTCGCGCCGCAGGGCGATTCGGTGCAGCGCGTGGCGATGGCTTCGATGCCTGCCGCGACCACGGCTCAAGCCAATGTATCGGACGGCAACATCATCCGTGACGCGAGCCTCGACCAATATCTGGAAGCGCATCAACAGTTCGGCCTTCAGCCCGTCGTATCGGGTTCGATGCCGTTGCTCCGCGCGGCTTCTCTGACCACGCAGGGCCACTAACCTGATGCAGAGTCTGCGGTTGAAAAAAACGACTATCTGGGGGCGGCTGCCAGCATTCCTGTTCTGCGCAGCCGTGATGTTGTCCGCCACGTCGCGCACTTACGCGCAAACCGACGACTCTGCCACCCGGCACAGCGCGGCGGAACTGTTGAACCGCGTTCATCAGGCTGCGCAGCAGCAGAACTACGAAGGCACGTTCCTCTATCAGCGCGGCAATTTCGTGCAATCGTCGCGCATTGCCCACTACACGACACGTAGCGACGGCGAGTTCGAGTCGCTCGAAAGCCTCGACGGCGCGCCGCGCAAGATCCTGCGCCACAACGACGAGCTCTACACGTTCGTGCCGGAACGGCATCTGTGCGTCGTCGAAAAACGGCAGAACAAGGACTCGTTCCCGGCGCTGATGTCGGCGAGCGGCGAGCAGGTCCTGTCCGTCTACGAGCCGAAAATGCTGGGCACGGACCGCGTGGCGGGCCTCGACAGCCAGGTCATCGAACTCGATCCGAAGGACGCGAACCGCTTCGCGTACAAGCTGTGGGCCGACACCAAAACCGGCCTGCTGCTGCGCGCGCAGACGCTCGACCCGAGCGGTCAGGTGCTCGAGCAGATGTCGTTTTCGCAGATTCGCATCGGCGTGCCAGTCGATAAAGCGCCGATCGCCGCGGGCATCAAGAACACGTCGGGTTGGACGGTGGTGCGCCCGCCCGTCGAGCCCGTCGATATGGAAGCGCAGGGCTGGCAGGTGACGTCGCCCGTTGCGGGTTTCCGCAAGATTCGCGAACTGCGCCGGCCGATGGCGGCTCACGATCCGGCCAATCCGCCCATTCCCGTCGACCAGATGGTGTACTCCGACGGTCTCGCCGCAATCTCGATCTTCGTCGAGCCGGTCGAAAAGAGCACCCGCAAGGAAGGCGCGGGAAGCAGCGGCGCAACGCACGTGCTGGTCAAGCGGCGCGGCGATTTCTGGATCACCTTGCTCGGGGAAGTGCCTCAGACCACGTTGCAGCAATTTGCGGCTGCCATAGAATACAAGCCTTCCAGGTAATCCTTCGGTCCCCTACGACATGACGATTCTTTCGGTGCGCAAATTCTTCGCGGCCGCAGTGCTGATGGCTTGCCTGCCTCTCGTGCCGCATGCGGCGTCGGCGGCGCCTGCTGCCAATCTGCCTGATTTCACCGATCTGGTCGACAAGGTCGGGCCGGCCGTCGTCAACATCCGCACCACGGCGCGCGTCTCCAATAGTACGCGCGGTTTGCCGCCCGGCATGGACGACGGCGACATGTCGGAGTTTTTCCGGCGTTTCTTCGGCATTCCGATGCCTAACTCCCCGCAGTCGCCGGGTACGCCGAACTCACCGAATTCCCCGAATTCGCCGCGCGGCGGCAATAACGACCAGGATCAGTCGCCGGATAGCGGCGGCAGCGATTCCGAGCAGAACAGCGGTGTCGGATCGGGCTTCATCCTGTCGACGGACGGCTACGTGATGACGAATGCACACGTGATCGACGACGCGGACACGATTTACGTCACGCTCACTGACAAGCGCGAGTTCAAGGCCAAGCTGATCGGCGTCGACGACCGCACGGACGTGGCCGTCGTGAAGATCAACGCAACCAATCTGCCTACGGTGCCGATCGGCGACTCGAACAAGGTGCGCGTTGGCGAATGGGTCGTCGCGATCGGTTCACCGTTCGGTCTCGAGAACACGGTGACGGCGGGTATCGTCAGCGCGAAGGGACGCGATACGGGCGACTATCTGCCGTTCATCCAGACCGACGTCGCCGTGAATCCCGGCAACTCGGGCGGCCCGCTGATCAACATGCAGGGCGAGGTGATCGGCATCAACTCCCAGATCTATAGCCGCACGGGCGGCTTCATGGGCATCTCGTTCGCGATTCCGATCGACGAAGCGATGCGCGTGGCCGATCAGCTGAAAACGTCGGGCAAGGTCACACGTGGCCGGATTGCCGTCGCGATCGGCGAAGTGACGAAGGACGTGGCCGATTCGCTCGGTCTGCCGAAAGCGCAGGGCGCGCTCGTCAGCAGCGTCGAGCCGGGCGGTCCCGCCGACAAGGCCGGTGTGCAGCCTGGCGACATCATCCTGAAGTTCAACGGCCACAATGTGGATACGGCAACCGATCTGCCGCGCATGGTCGGCGACACGAAGCCGGGTACGAAGGCGACGATCACGCTGTGGCGCAAGGGCCAGACGCGCGAATTGCCGGTGACCGTGACCGAAATGCAGCCCGACAAGACCGCGAAGGTCGACCCGAAGAAGGCGCCGACGCCGAAGCCGCGCGCGTCGAATGCGCTGGGCGTGGCCGTCAGCGACATTCCGGCCGAGCAGATGAAGACGCTCAAGCTGCGCAACGGCGTGCAGGTCGATGCCGTCGACGGTCCGGCTGCGCGCGTCGGCCTGCAGCGCGGCGACATCATTCTGCGTGTCGGCGACACGGATATCACGAGCGCCAAGCAGTTCGACGAAGTGACGTCGCATCTCGATCCGTCGAAGATGGTCGCGCTGCTGGTCCGTCGCGGCGAGAACACGCAGTTCGTGCCGGTTCGCCCGCGCGCGCAGAAGTAAGCGACATGGTCGACGCGGTGGCATCGCTCACGCTCTATGGACGCGCGTGGTGCCACCTCTGCGACGACATGCGCGCCGCGCTCGCGCCGTTGCTGGCTGAATTCGGCGCGCAACTCGAAGTGATCGACATCGACGCCGATCCAACGCTCGAAGCGCGTTACAACGATTGGGTGCCCGTGCTGGTTCACGAGGGCGTCGAGCTGTGTCACTACCATCTCGACGAAGCGCGGGTGCGTGCGGCGCTGACACGTCATCACGCAACGCCGCCGCGTTGAGAGCCGAACCTGCAGACCGAAGCGGACGGCGAGATAGCATGAATAACGCCCGCTGCCTGTAAGTCCCGCCCGGCGACCCCCTTTTCGGCTAAAATAGATAGGTTTTTCACTTACTTACAAGGCGTGCTCCGCTATCGTCAGAGCGCGCCTTTTTCGCTTGATCGGCACTGAATGGATCATATTCGTAACTTTTCGATCATTGCGCACATCGACCATGGCAAGTCGACGCTCGCCGATCGCATCATCCAGCTTTGCGGCGGTCTGTCGGACCGCGAGATGGAAGCACAGGTTCTCGACTCGATGGACCTCGAACGCGAGCGTGGCATCACCATCAAGGCACAAACGGCCGCGCTGACGTACCGCGCGCGCGACGGCAAGGTGTACAACCTGAACATGATCGACACGCCAGGGCACGTCGACTTCTCGTACGAGGTCAGCCGCTCGCTCTCCGCGTGTGAGGGCGCGCTGCTGGTCGTCGACGCGAGTCAGGGCGTCGAGGCGCAGACGGTCGCCAACTGCTATACGGCCATCGAACTGGGCGTCGAAGTCGTGCCCGTGCTGAACAAGATCGATCTGCCGGCTGCGAACCCCGAAAACGCGATCACCGAGATCGAAGACGTGATCGGTATCGACGCCACCGACGCCACGCATTGCAGCGCCAAGACGGGCCTGGGCGTGCAGGATGTGCTCGAAGCGCTGATCGCGAAAGTGCCGCCGCCGAAGGGCAGCGCAGACGAGCCGCTGCAAGCGCTGATCATCGACTCGTGGTTCGACAACTACGTCGGCGTCGTGATGCTGGTGCGTATCGTCAACGGTACGCTGCGTCCGAAAGACAAGATCCGCATGATGGCGACGGGCGCCGAATATCCCGTCGAACACGTCGGCGTGTTCACGCCAAAGTCGAAGAATCTGGAAGAGTTGTCGGCGGGGCAGGTGGGTTTCATCATCGCCGGCATCAAGGAACTGACGGCGGCGAAGGTGGGCGATACCGTCACCATCGTCAAGCGTCCGGCGGCCGAACCGCTGCCCGGCTTCAAGGAAGTGAAGCCGCAGGTGTTCGCCGGTCTCTATCCCGTTGAGGCGAACCAGTACGACGCACTGCGCGAATCGCTGGAAAAGCTCAAGCTCAACGACGCGTCGCTGATGTACGAGCCGGAAGTGTCTCAGGCGCTCGGCTTCGGTTTCCGTTGCGGCTTCCTCGGTCTGTTGCACATGGAGATCGTCCAGGAACGGCTCGAGCGCGAGTTCGACATGGACCTGATCACGACCGCGCCGACCGTCGTCTACGAAGTCGTGCAGCGTGACGGTACGATCCTGACGGTCGAGAACCCGGCGAAGATGCCGGATCCGTCGAAGATCGAAGAAGTGCGCGAACCGATCGTCACCGTGAACCTGTACATGCCGCAAGACTATGTCGGCTCGGTGATCACGCTGTGCACGCAAAAGCGTGGCTCGCAGATCAACATGCAGTACCACGGCCGGCAGGTGCAGCTGACGTACGAAATCCCGATGGGCGAAATCGTGCTCGACTTCTTCGACCGGTTGAAGTCGGTGTCGCGCGGCTACGCGTCGATGGACTACGAGTTCAAGGAGTATCGCGCGTCGGACGTCGTGAAGGTCGACATGCTGATCAACGGCGACAAGGTCGATGCGTTGTCGGTGATCGTTCACCGTTCACAGAGCCAGTATCGCGGTCGCGAAGTCGCGGCGAAGATGCGTGAAATCATTCCGCGCCAGATGTATGACGTCGCCATTCAGGCGACCATCGGTGCGCACATCATTGCGCGCGAGAACATCAAAGCACTTCGTAAGAACGTTCTGGCAAAGTGCTACGGCGGTGACATTACGCGTAAGAAGAAGCTGTTGGAAAAGCAGAAGGAAGGCAAGAAGCGGATGAAGCAAGTCGGCTCCGTCGAGATTCCGCAAGAAGCTTTCCTCGCGATTCTGCGCGTCGAAGACAAATAAGACTAAGAACTGGAACCCTATGAATTTTGCGCTGATTCTTTTTGTGCTCGTGATCATTACGGGCGTGGCATGGGTCGCGGACAAACTGGTTTTCCTGCCAAAACGGCGCCGCGCGGCGGAAGCAGCCGTCGCCGAGTTCGACAATCAACAGGCACGCGTCGGCGAACGCTTCGCCGATGAGAATGCGCCCGCCACGCGCGCGCGCCTGCGTGACGAAAAGCTGCGCCAGCCGTGGTGGCTTGAATACACGGCGAGCTTTTTCCCGGTCATTCTCGTCGTGTTCGTCGTGCGTTCGTTCGTCGTCGAGCCGTTCAAGATTCCGTCCGGTTCGATGGTGCCGACGCTGCTCGTCGGCGACTTCATCCTCGTCAACAAGTTCGACTACGGCATCCGTCTGCCCATCACGAATACGAAGGTCACGGAAGGCCGTCCGCTGCAACGTGGCGATGTCGTCGTGTTCCGCTATCCGAAGGACGAATCGGTCGACTACATCAAGCGGGTGATCGGCCTGCCCGGCGACGTCGTTGCGTACGAGGACAAACAGCTCACGATCAACGGCAAGCCCGTGCCCGAGACGCCGCTGCCCGATTACTTCGATGAAGAGCGCATCGGCTACGCGAAGCAGTTCGAAGAAGACCTCGACGGCCGCAAGAACCGCATTCTCAATAACCCGGCCGTGCCGCCGTTCATCGTCGGGGCAGAAGACTTCCCTTATCGCGATAACTGCAAGTACGACGCACGCGGTGTCACGTGCAAGGTGCCGCCGGGCAACTACTTCATGATGGGCGACAACCGCGACAACAGTGCCGACAGTCGCTATTGGGGCTTCGCGCCGGACAAGAACATCGTCGGTCGTGCGTTCTTCATCTGGATGAACTTCAGCAACCTGAAACGCATCGGCGGCTTCCATTGATCGCCACTCGCGCATCGCTTGACGATGCGCACTGAACCGCGCAACACGTCGCGCATCGCGTGCGACGTGTTATCACGCTACTTTAACAACGCGCGGTAACGTCGCTACAACACGCTTTTTCGGCGCCGGGGCTGCGAGGCTCGCACTCTCCGCCCTGTGGTGCGCCCGCGTTATACTCTGCACATGCCCCTATCTCCGTTGGAAAGCCGTTTGCGCTACGAATTTCGCAATGCGGAATTGTTGCGTCAGGCTTTAACTCACCGCAGTCACAGTGCCACGCATAACGAGCGGCTGGAATTTCTCGGCGACTCCGTTCTGAATTGCGCGGTGGCTGCGCTTTTGTTCCAACGTTTCGGGAAACTGGACGAGGGTGATCTGTCCCGCGTTCGTGCCAATCTGGTCAAGCAACAGTCGCTGTACGAGATTGCTCAGGCCCTGAATATTTCGGAGAGCCTGCGGCTCGGTGAAGGCGAATTGCGCAGCGGTGGCTTCCGTCGCCCGTCCATTCTCGCTGACACGCTGGAAGCCATACTGGGCGCGATCTTTCTGGATAGCGGTTTCGAGGCGGCGCAGACGGTCATCAAGCGGCTGTACGTGCCGATTCTCGATCACATCGACCCGCGCACGCTCGGCAAGGACGCCAAGACCTTGCTGCAAGAGTACCTGCAGGGTCACAAGATTCCGCTGCCGACCTACACCGTCGTCGCCACGCATGGTGCGGCGCACAATCAGCAGTTCGAAGTCGAGTGCACCGTGCCTAAGCTGGACGTGAAGGTGTCCGGGTCGGGCGCGAGCCGCCGTGCGGCCGAGCAGGCCGCCGCGAAGAAGGCGCTCGACGAGGTGATGGCGGCAGCGCCCGCCATGGTGGCCAAGCCGAAGCGCTCGAAGAGTTCGCGCGCGGCCAAGCAGGCCGAAACCGAAATCGTGCCGGGCGTGACGGGCGTTCAGGCGGCGCTCGATCTGCGCGCGCCCGACACGCGCCGGTCCGATCGCGCGTCACGCGCCGAGGCGAAGCCGGTCACGCCGGATCTGCCGTCGGCGGGGCAGGCGGCGGCTGCGGCGCCGCTTGCGGTCATACGCGCGGCGCATGTCGAATACAGCCAGGAATCCGCGGGCGGCGACAAGACCGAGCGCGGCGAAAAGGGCGAGCGCGCTACGCGCTCGGCAGACAAACCGGACACGGTACTGAAACTGGCCGAGCGTCCAGCCGAACGCCAGAATCAGGACAAGCCGGACAACACGCTGGCGCGTGCAGCGGAAAAGACGCCTGAGAAGCCCGTCGAAAAGCCGGCTGACAAGGCGTCGGACAAACCTGCCGAGAAGTCTGCGGAAAAACCCGCAGAAAAACCCGACACCAACGCTCGCGGCGCGGACAAATCCGCGTCCCGCGCCCGTGAGGCCGCGCCCGGCGCGAGCGCGGGCGACCTCGAACCCGGCGTCGCCGGCGCGGTGCACACCCGCGTGGCCGATGCCGGTCATTGAACGCTATACGACGTGGACGCGCTCGATCTGACGCGCGTCCGCACGAACCTGCCGTAGTACGAATATGAACGCTCCCACTCCCACTGGTTTTCGCTGCGGCATGGTCGCAATCGTCGGTCGCCCGAATGTCGGCAAGTCGACGCTGATGAACGCGCTGGTCGGCCAAAAAGTCAGTATCACGTCGCGCAAGGCGCAGACGACCCGCCATCGCATCACGGGCATCAACACGATCGACGACGCGCAGTACATCTTCGTCGATACGCCCGGCTTCCAGACGCGTCACAGCAGCGCGCTGAACCGCTCGCTGAATCGGGCGGTGACGTCGACGCTGTCATCCGTCGATGCCGTACTGTTCGTGATCGAAGCCGGCCGCTTCGGTCCCGACGACCAGAAAGTGCTGGACCTGATCCCGAAGTCCGCGCCGACGCTGCTCATCGCGAACAAACTCGACCGCGTGAACGACAAGGATTCGCTGTTCCCGTTCATGCAGCAGATGAACGCGCTGCGCGAATTCAAGGAAATCGTGCCGCTGTCGGCCAAGAATCCCGACGACATCAAGCGCCTGCTGGCGACCGTCAAGCCGTACCTGCCCGAAGGCCAGCCGATCTACGGCGAAGACGATCTGACCGACCGCAGCGAACGTTTCCTCGCCGCCGAAATCCTGCGCGAGAAAGTGTTCCGCTGGACAGGCGACGAACTGCCGTACACGAGCACGGTGCTGATCGACAAGTTCGAGACGGAAGGGCGCTTGCGCCGCATTTTCGCGACGATCCTCGTCGAGCGCGATATGCACAAGGCGATGATCATCGGCCAGAAGGGCGCGAAGCTGAAGCAGATCAGCACGGAGGCGCGCCTCGACATGGAAAAGCTGTTCGACGGCCCCGTGTATCTGGAGACGTTCATCAAGGTGAAGAGTGGCTGGGCCGACAATGAAGCCGGACTCCGCGCCTATGGTTACGAATGACGGCGCATCGGACACCCAATCTGAAGCGTGGATGACGCCGCCGAACGAAACCAGCTCGGACGCCGATCCCGACGACGCCCCCGCTCACGACGAGCAGCCGGCCTCGCTTGCGCCGCCGCCACGCGCAAAGCCGGCGCGCCCGGCGCGCTCGACGAAACGCAGCGCGCCGCGTCAGGACGGGGATGACTTCAGCGAGGGCGGCGATCACGCCGAAGCCACGCTGCGCAAGACATCAGGCCGTCGTTCGAGCTCGCGTGTGCCGCGTGCGCCAGCCTCCGATTTCCGTATCTCCGAGCAGCCCGCGTTCGTGCTGCATAGCTATCCGTATCGCGAGACGAGTCTGATCGTCGACGTGCTGTCGCGCGATCATGGCCGCATCGCGCTCGTCGCGAAGGGCGCGAAGCGTCCGCATTCCGCGCTGCGCGGCGTGCTGCAGACCTTCCAGCCGTTGTCGCTCGCTTGGTCCGGCAAGTCGGAAATGCGCACGCTGACGGGCGCCGAGTGGGTCGGGGGCATGTTGCCGCTCGGCGGCGACGCGCTGTTGTGCGGCTTCTACGTGAACGAATTGCTCGTCAAGTTCCTCGCGCGCGAAGACCCTCATCCGCAACTGTTCCATCACTACGTCGTCACGCTGACGCGCCTTGCACACGATGAGCCGCCTGTGCAGGTGCTGCGTTCGTTCGAGCGCGTGCTGCTGCGCGAAACCGGCTACGCGATGTCGCTCAATCGCACCGTAGCGCGCAAGGCCGTCGTGCCTGAAGGCCGCTATGTGTTCGATCCCGAGCGCGGTGTGCGCGAAGCATCCGGCGAGTATCCTTCGAACTGGCCTGTGATCAGCGGACAGACCTTGCTCGACATGGAGCAGGACGATTACCATCGAGCGCAGACCGTCGCGCAAAGCAAGACGCTGATGCGCTTTTTGCTCAACACCTATCTGGGCGGCACGCCGCTCGCGACCCGCCAGATCCTGATCGACCTGCAGAATCTATGAGCTTCTTTCTGACTTCCCCGACTGTGATCGACCTCGGCGTGAATATCGATCACGTCGCCACGCTGCGCAACGTGCGCGGCACGTCCTATCCCGACCCGATCCGCGCGGCGTTGCAGGCGGAAGAAGCGGGCGCCGATGCGATCACGTTGCATCTGCGCGAAGACCGCCGCCATATCGTCGATGCCGACGTGCGCGCGCTGCGCTCGCAATTGAAGACGCGCATGAACCTCGAATGCGCTGTGACGCAGGAGATGCTCGATATTGCGTGCGAGGTGCAGCCGCATGACACGTGTCTCGTGCCGGAGAAGCGTCAGGAGCTGACGACGGAAGGCGGCCTCGATGTGGTCGGGCATTTCGAGTCGGTACGTGCCGCGTGCAAGCAACTGGCCGACGCCGGCTCGCGCGTGTCGCTCTTCATCGATGCCGACGAGGCGCAGATTCGCGCCGCACACGAAGCGGGCGCGCCCGTGATCGAACTGCACACGGGCGCTTACGCTGAAGCGCACGACGCGGGCGAACAGCAGCGCGAGTACGAGCGCATCGTGCGCGGCGTCGAATTCGGCGCGTCGCTGGGGCTGAAGGTCAACGCGGGTCACGGCCTGCACTACACGAACGTCCAGCAGATTGCGGCGATCGAAGGCATCGTCGAACTCAACATCGGCCACGCGATCGTCGCGCATGCGATCTTCGCGGGCTGGGACAACGCCGTGCGCGAGATGAAGGCGATCATGGTCGCCGCGCGTCTCGCGGCGCGTGCTTGACCCGACACGGCAACACTCATAACGGACAGCGACGGCACACGTATGGCGATCTACGGCATCGGCACCGACATCGTTCAGGTCAGCCGCGTCGCGGCGGTGATGGAGCGCACCAACGGACGCTTCGCCGAGAAAGTGCTCGGCCCTGACGAGCTTCGCATCTATCACGCGCGTAACGCGCGCTCGCAGGTGCGCGGTCTCGCTTTTCTCGCGACACGCTTCTCCGTCAAGGAAGCGTTCTCGAAAGCGATCGGACTCGGCATGCGCTGGCCGATGACATGGCGAGCGCTACAGACGCTGAACGAGCCGAGCGGCCGTCCGATGTGCGTGGCGTCGGGTGAGCTGGCCGACTGGCTTGCCGAGCGCGGGATTACGTCGAAAGTGACCTTGTCCGATGAGCGCGATTACGCGGTGTCATTCGTGATCGCCGAGACAGCTGAACCTTCTGCCTGATTCTTTCAGCGCGGCGCGTCTTAGAGAGCGGCGCCGCGTTCTTCCTTCTTCTTCGCAAATCCGATGAAACTGACTCCTGGCCCGGTGATGCTCGACGTCGTCGGCAAGACCCTGAACGCCGACGACGAGCGTCGCCTCGCGCATCCGATGACGGGCGGCGTGATCCTGTTCACGCGCCATTTCGAGAGCCGCGCACAACTCGTCGCGCTGACCAATGCGATCCGCAACATACGCGACGATCTGCTGATTGCCGTCGATCACGAAGGCGGCCGCGTGCAGCGCTTTCGCACCGATGGCTTCACGGTGCTGCCATCGATGGGCAAGCTCGGCGCGCTGTGGGAAGAAGACGTGCTGCGCGCGACCAAGGTGACGACGGCCGTCGGCTATGTGCTCGCCTCCGAGCTTCGCGCATGCGGTATCGACATGAGCTTCACGCCCGTGCTCGATCTGAACTACGGCCACTCGCAGGTGATCGGCGACCGCGCGTTCCATCGCGATCCGCGCGTCGTGACGATGCTCGCGAAGAGCCTCAATCACGGTCTCGCCCTTGCGGGCATGGCGAACTGCGGCAAGCATTTTCCGGGGCACGGATTTGCGTCGGCGGATTCGCATGTGGCCGTGCCCGTCGACGAACGCACGCTCGACGAGATTCTCGGCGAGGACGTCAAGCCGTATGACTGGCTTGGCTTGTCGCTCGCTTCGGTGCTGCCGGGGCACGTGATCTATCCGAAGGTCGACAGCAAGCCGGCCGGTTTCTCGCGCGTGTGGATTCAGGACATTCTGCGCACGAAGCTCGGCTTCGAGGGCGCGATTTTCAGCGACGATCTGTCGATGGAGGCTGCGCGCCAGGGCGGCACGCTGACGCAGGCCGCGACGGCCGCGCTCGAAGCGGGTGTCGATATGGTGCTGATCTGTAATCAGCCGGACGAGGCGGGCAAGGTGCTCGATGCGTTGCGCTTCATGCCGTCGGAGGAATCGAGGCAGCGTCTCGAACGGATGCGGCCCCGCGGCGATGCGCTTTCGTGGGACGCGTTGATGGACGAGCCGCAGTATCAGCAGGCGCAGGCGTTGTTGCGCGAGACGTTCGCGGGCTGATCGTCACCTCGCGGTCGAAAATAAAAAAGGACGGATTCCAGCCGGAACCCGTCCTTTTGCTTTGGTGACGCGCGAGTTCAGTTCAGGCGCATGCGCTGCAGTTTGTTGTACAGCGTCTTCGGACTGATGCCGAGTAGCGACGCCGCGCGATGCCGCGTGCCGCCAACGGCATCGAGCGTCGCGCGAATCAGCATTTCCTCGACGTCCGCGAGCGGCGTGCCGACGGTGACCTGCACGCGGCCGCCGTTCAGATCACGGCCGCCTGCGCCGTTGCCTTCGTCGGCGCGCAGCGTCTCCAGCACGTCACCGGATGCGTGATACGCGCGCCGCACGCGATCCTGCAATTCGCGCACGTTGCCCGGCCACTCGTACGCCAGGCACTCGCGGACGAAGTTCGGTCCGACCAGCTTGGTCGCATCCGCGACACCGCGCGCGTTGGCTTCGTCGTTCAGTTCGTCGACGAGCGCCTGCGCGAAGAGGGCTGGGTCTTCGCCGCGCTCGCGCAGCGGCGGCAGCGACAGCGCGGCCGCTTCGAGACGCAAGCCGAGATCCTGATGCAGCGTGCCCTCGGCAACGGCCGAGCGCGGCACCTTGCGCGTCGATGCGATCAGCCGGAAGTCGGTCGCCACCTGATTCGTGCCGCCGACGCGCATGAACGTCTGGGAATCGAGCGCGCTCAGCAGGGCTTCCTGCTGCGGGCGCGGCAGCATCGTGATCTCGTCGATGAAGAGCGTGCCGCCACTCGCCTGCTCGAAGAGACCGGGCTCGCGCTGCTCCGCGCCGCCGAATGCGCCGCGTTCGTGGCCGAACAGCAGGCTCTCGAGCGGCCGGCCGCCCGCGACGGCCTGCGCCGAGCGGCAGTCGAGCACGACGAACGGGCCTTTGCGGCGCCGGCTCATCTCATGCAGCGTGCGCGCGGCGACTTCCTTGCCGGTGCCCGCTTCGCCCGAAATCAGCACGGCCGCTTCCGTCGGCGCGATGTGCTCGATCGAATCGTAGATATGCTGGATCGCGCCGCTGCAGCCGATCATCGGCCCGAAGCGACCCATGCGGCGAAGCTTGGCGCGCAGCGTCTGCACTTCCTCGGTGAGTTCATAGGGACGCGGGATGCGCGCCAGCAGGCTGCGCAGCCGTGGAATGTTGACGGGCTTGAGCAGGTAGTCCCAGATGCCGTGGCGCAAGCCTTCGATCGCGCTTTCGACCGTTGCATTGCCCGTCATCACGATCACGGGCAATGCGCCGCCGGGCGGCTGCGCAGGCAGATGCTGGAGCAGGTCGAGCCCGCTGCCGTCGGGCAGGTTCAAGTCGACCAGCACGACGTCGGGGATGAAGCGTGTCAGGGCTGCGCGTGCTTCGGAGAGCGTGATCGCGGTGTCGACGGAGAAGCCGTCGGCGGCGAGAATCGCGGACAGGCCTGACAGGCTATTAGGATCGTCTTCGACAATCAGGGCATGTGGCATAACGAGCGCAACTGTTCAGATTGACGGATGCCCGACGCGCGCGGCTCGCCAGAGGCGGCGCACGCACGGACGCTTGATGAGTGGGCTTGAGCGGCCAATGCTCCCAGGCAGGCGCGGTGGTCGGACGCGACCCGGATCAGAAGGGCCGGTTGCTGTCGAAGAAACGGCGCACTTCGAGCTCCGCTTCGTCGCGGGTCTTGCCATAGCGTTCCTGGATCAAGCCCGCCAGTTTGTCTGCGCGGCCCTCCGCCTTGGTCAGTTCGTCGTCCGTGAGTTCGCCCCACGCGGTTTTCGCTTTGCCGATCATCTGTTTCCACTTGCCTTCAGCGATATCGTTGTTCATGACACACCTCCCGTGTTTTCCGAATGAACGAAAGCCTTAAAGGCTTGATCTCTTCGATATAAGCAGGACGCGTGCCAAACCGGACTTTCTTGAAAAACCGACGTGAGCGCGGGATAAAAACACCGGTGGCGCCAGCCGACCTGGCAAAATTGCATGACTGGCCGGTAAAGATTTCCACCACCATACACGGTCGCGAAAAAAAGAAAAAGCGCCCCGAAGGGCGCTTTTTAATTCAAAAACCCTGAGTTGACTCAGGACTTAAGACGAATGCCATGCCGTGCGATTCAAATTTATGCGCGGCTGCGATATTCGTTGGTACGCGTGTCGATTTCGATCTTGTCGCCGATGTTGCAGAACAGCGGGACTTGCAGTTCGAAGCCGGTGTTCAGCTTGGCGGTCTTGAGAACCTTGCCCGACGACGTGTCGCCCTTGACAGCCGGTTCCGTGTAGATGATTTCGCGGACCAGCGTGGTCGGCAGTTCGACCGAGATCGCCTTCTCGTTGTAGAACACGACTTCGCAAGCCATGCCGTCTTCGAGGTAGTTCAGCGCGTCGCCCATCATTTCGGCTTCGACTTCGTACTGGTTGTAGTCGGCGTCCATGAACACGTACATCGGGTCAGCGAAGTACGAGTACGTGACTTCCTTACGATCCAGCACGACGACGTCGAACTTGTCGTCCGCCTTGTACACGGTTTCCATGCCCGCGCCCGTCAGCAGGTTCTTGAACTTCATCTTGACGACGGCGGCGTTACGGCCCGACTTGTTGTATTCGGCCTTCTGCACGACCATCGCGTCGGTGCCGATCATCACCACGTTGCCGGTGCGGAGTTCTTGAGCGATCTTCATAAAACTGTCCTGTACGAAATAAGGTGCTTCAACTTTTTGCTCAACGGCATACGGCGTAAGCGGGTTCGGCGCCCGGCGCGCGTTCGACACCTTGGCGGTAGATCGAGCTAGGGTGCGCGGTGAGCGGGGCCGGTGCTTGCGGGAGCGGCGCCGATGTCTGCTGGCGCGTGGTTCCGTGCTTCGTCCGTCTGCTTCTTTTTACCCGAAGCGGGCGCGTACGCGTGTGACACGGACTGACATGGCTGCGAAGGCGGACCTGTCATGCACCGCCTTGCGCTTCGTCGTCGTGCCGCGCTTGCGTCGTCGGCCGTTGGATAACCGCTTATTTTAACTGACTTTTTGCGAATACGGCGAGATTTCCGGCGAGATCGCCGATCGACGCGAGTTCGCGCGCCCAATCGCATGCGCGCGTGTCGAGCACTCGGCGGTGGCGTTGCAGTTCGGCCCAGTCCGGCGTGCCGTTGCCGTTCCACGCGTGCCAGAAGCGGCCGAGGGCGGCGCGGGCCGCCGCGGGCAGGCCGTGCGCATAGTGAGCGAGCGCGGCGTCCAGCTTTGGCAGATGCGCGTCATCGGCTTGCGGATAGATGTGCCAGACGAAGGGCCGTGCCGCCCATTGCGCGCGCACGAACGAATCCTCGCCGCGCACGAAGTTGAAGTCGCTCGCCCACAGCAGTTCGTCGTAGCCGGGCTGATCGGTGAACGCGAGCGCGTGCGCGCGCAGACTGCCGCGCGAGGTCTGCGTCCCCGCCGCGAACGACGGCAGGCCAAAGAACCGCGCGACCGCGCCCGAAATACGGCCTTCGGGCACGAGCAGCACGATTTCGCCTTCGGCATCGCGCCATTGCTCGAGCAGGCTGTCGACGGCAGGGTTCTCGTAGGCAAACAGCGAAACGACGGTGGCGTCCGCCGACGGCGGCGTGCCGCCCGTCTTCGCTTGCCACCAGGCGGCGCGTGCATCGGGCGATGCTTCGAACGCCGCGCGTCGCGCGTCCAGATCGCGCTCCTTCAGCACACCGCCCGTGCCCTTGCCGAGTCCCGGGAAAAAGAACGTCTTGTTCAGCGCGTGACGTGGATGCGGCGACGGCCGCAAATGAAAGTCCGCGACCCAGTCCTCGCCGCTCAGATACTCGAGGTTGAACCAGACGGGTGCGTGCTCGCGCCGCGCCATTGCTTCGATATAGACATGCGGCAGCTCGCACGCGAACGCCTCGATCACGACGTCCGCCACCTGCAGCGTATCGCCCGCGTGCGCCGGCTCGTGCCAGTGTTCGACGACAATGCCGTCCACCGTCTGCCGCGCGCTTTTCACATCGACGGATGCATTGAGCTTGTGAAACGCATGCAGATCGTCGACGAGGAGGCGCACCTGCCAGCCATGCTCGCCTGCGAGTTGCCGCGCGAGGCGCCAGCAGACGCCGATGTCGCCGAAGTTGTCGATCACCGCGCAGAATATGTCGCACGCGATCGTCGACGGCTGCAACGCTTGAGTGGGAGCGGAAGACATGATGGCGGCGCCTGGGTTCGGGCGTGAGCGGAATGTTCTAAACTGGCGATTCTAAGCCACATCACCCACATGACGCGCCGTCCGTACGCGGCGTCCAATCCGATTCTGCATGACCCGATCCGATTCCTCTCCCGCAGCCGGTTCCGCCGCGAAGCCCGGTGTGCCCGAAGCCGTCGCCGAAGACTTCGACCCGAAGAAAGTGCTGCGCCAGTTGCCGCACATGCCGGGCGTCTATCGTTACTACGATGCGCAGGGCGCGGTGTTGTACGTGGGCAAGGCGCGCGACCTGAAAAAGCGCGTGTCGAGCTACTTCACGAAGACGCTGCTGTCGCCGCGCATCGCGATGATGGTCACGCGGATCGCGAAGATTGAAACGACGGTCACGCGTTCCGAGGCCGAAGCGCTATTGCTTGAGAACAATCTGATCAAGGCGTTGGCGCCGCGCTACAACATCCTGTTTCGCGACGACAAGTCGTATCCGTATCTGAAGCTGACGGGTCATCAGTTCCCGCGCATGGCGTATTACCGCGGTTCGGTCGACAAGAAGAACCAGTACTTCGGACCGTTCCCGAGCGCGTGGGCCGTGCGTGAGAGCATTCAGATCCTGCAGCGCGTGTTCCAGTTGCGCACCTGCGAAGACTCCGTGTTCAACAACCGCACGCGACCGTGTTTGCTGCATCAGATCGGACGATGCACGGCGCCGTGCGTTGCCGCGATCAGTGAAGAGGACTACGCACGCGATGTGTCGAACGCGTCGCGCTTCCTGCTTGGACGGCAGTCGGAAGTGATGAAGGAACTCGAGCAGAAGATGCACGCGTTCGCCAGCGAACTGAAGTTCGAGCAGGCAGCGGCTGTGCGCAATCAGATGAGTTCGCTGTCGACGGTGCTGCATCAGCAGGCCATCGAGGTGGGCGGCGAGAGTGACGTCGATATTCTGGCCGTCGTCGCGCTTGGCGGGCGCGTGTGTGTGAACCTCGCGATGGTGCGTGGCGGCCGGCATCTGGGCGACAAGGCGTATTTCCCGACGCATGTCGAAAGCGCGTTGACAGCGGCAGAGGGCGGTTTCGACGACGGCGATGGAATCGTGCCGGTCGCGCCTGCGGCGGTGATCGATGTCGAAGCTGAACTGGGCGACGAGTCCGATGAAGTCGTGAGTGTGGATGCAGACCCGTCGGAGGATGGTGACGAAGTCGTCGTTGACGCAAATGCTGATGCCAATACCAATACCAATACTGATACCGATACCGATACCGATACTGGCAAGAAGCCGCGCGGAACACCGGGCATCGAATCGGAAGTGCTCGAAGCGTTTATCGCGCAGCATTATCTGGGCAATCGCGTGCCGCCCGTGCTCGTGGTCAGCCACGCCCCCGCAAGCCGCGAACTCGTCGATCTGCTGATCGAGCAGGCCGGGCACAAGGTCACGCTGCTGCGCCAGCCGCAGGGCCAGAAACGCGCCTGGCTCGCGATGGCCGAGCAGAACGCGAAGATCGCGCTTGCGCGGCTGCTGTCGGAGCAAGGCTCGCAGCAATCGCGTACGCGCGCGCTCACCGACACGTTGTCGCTCGAATGCGAAGACCTGGCGCATCTGCGTATCGAATGCTTCGACATCAGCCACACGATGGGCGAAGCGACGCAGGCGTCGTGCGTCGTCTTTCACCATCACAAGATGCAGTCGTCCGAATACCGGCGCTACAACATCACAGGCATCACGCCCGGCGACGATTACGCGGCGATGCGTCAGGTGCTCACGCGCCGCTACGAAAAGATGGTCGCGCAGGCCGCGGCCAACGCCAACGACGAAGCGGCCGAACTTCAACCCGAAGCCGCCGCCGACCCAGCCGTCACGCCGGAAGGCGCGGAACCCGTCGCGGCGGGCGGGCTGTTGCCGAACATCGTGCTGATCGACGGCGGCAAAGGGCAGGTCGAGATCGCGCGCCAGGTGTTCAACGAGCTTGGGCTGGACCTCGGCATGCTGGTCGGTGTCGCGAAGGGCGAAGGGCGTAAGGTTGGCCTGGAAACGCTCGTATTTGCGGACGGGCGTCCGTCGCTCGAACTCGGCAAGGAAAGCGCGGCGTTGATGCTGGTCGCGCAGATCCGCGACGAAGCGCACCGCTTCGCGATCACCGGTATGCGCGCGAAGCGCGGCAAGACGCGCCAGACGTCGCGGCTCGAAGAACTGGAAGGCGTCGGCGCGAAGCGGCGTCAGCGACTGCTGGCGCGTTTTGGCGGCTTGCGCGGCGTGGTGGCGGCGAGTATCGACGATCTCGCGAGCGTCGAGGGTATTTCGCGCGCGCTTGCCGAGCAGATTTATCGTCAGTTGCATTGAATGCGTCTGCATTTGGTTCTGCTTCGAGCGCTGACGGCGCTCTGCGGGCCGTGCGCCCGGGCCTTGCTTGTGGCTCGCCCGGTGAAGCGGCACAATTGCATCTCTTATCTCAGAACGTAGCGCCTGCCCATGCCGTTTAATTTCCCGATTTTCCTGACGTGGCTGCGGATAGTGTTGATTCCGCTCGTCGTGGGCGTGTTCTATTTGCCGGACATGATGCTGAGTCCGGCGCACCGCAATCTGGCCGCGGCGACGATTTTCATTCTCGCCGCGCTGACCGACTGGTTCGACGGCTTTCTCGCGCGCAAGTGGAACCAGACGTCCGCGTTCGGCGCGTTCCTCGATCCCGTCGCCGACAAGCTGATGGTGACAGCCGCGTTGCTCGTGCTCGTCCAGTTGTCGCGTCTGGATTCGGCGATCGCGCTGGTGATCGTCGGCCGCGAGATTGCGATTTCTGCGCTGCGCGAATGGATGGCGCAGATCGGCGCGTCGAAGAGCGTCGCGGTGAATTCGCTCGGCAAGTTCAAGACGGCCTGTCAGATGACGGCGATTCCGATGCTGCTGTTCTATGGTCCGCTATCGCTCGGCGTGTTGTCGATCGACACGCGCGTGTGGGGTTTGTGGCTCATCTATCTCGCCGCGTTCCTCACGATCTGGTCGATGCTGTACTACATGAAGCTCGCGTGGCCGCAGATCCGCGAGCGCGGTGGCATGGCGTGACGCAGTGGTCGCCGTCGCGGTGTCCGCGCGATGCGTCAGTAGAATTTTCAATCTCTCGTACAAAAAGAGTTGACACGATTCGGCGGCTTCTACATAATCTCGTTTCTCCGGTGCACGCGCTACTAAACAGCGCGAAACACTAGGAAGCAGTAGAAGCAAAACGCGGGAGTAGCTCAGTTGGTAGAGCGCAACCTTGCCAAGGTTGAGGTCGCGAGTTCGAGACTCGTCTCCCGCTCCAGATTTCGAAGCAGCGTTTTGCATCAGGCAGTCAGCAGGCGTTGTGAAGCAGTAAAGCGCAGGTTCATGCGGGAGTAGCTCAGTTGGTAGAGCGCAACCTTGCCAAGGTTGAGGTCGCGAGTTCGAGACTCGTCTCCCGCTCCACACACAGGGGGAAGCCAAGCTTCCCTTTTTGTTTGATGCTTCGTGAGGAGCATCGAGCGTAGATGGCTCTGATGTGGTGTTAATCAGGTCGTCGCACACAATCTGCGAGCCGTTGCAGCTGCAACAAAGTACGGTTCGGCAGTCCGCTTTCGGCGCGATAGCAAAGCGGTTATGCAGCGGCCTGCAAAGCCGTTTAGACCGGTTCGACTCCGGTTCGCGCCTCCAGAAGCAAAGAAAAGCCCCGAGAATTCGGGGCTTTTCTTTTTTCAGCGCGAGGTTTCGCGCCCTGGCAACGTCACGACCGGAAGCAACGTATGCAAAGCAAACAGACTTCTCCTATCGACTGGCGCTGGAAGGCTTTCGACGATCTGACGAACGTCGAGGTCTACGACATGCTCGCGGCTCGCGCGGCCGTCTTCGTGATCGAGCAGAACTGTCTGTATGGCGATGTCGACGGACTCGATATCGGCGCATGGCATCTGTTCGCGTACGGCGCGCAGCAGCCGTCCGGCACGCGCGCGCAACTGGCTGGCTATCTGCGCGTGTTGCTGCCCGATGGCGAGGATGCCGACATCCGCATCGGCCGCGTGCTGACGACCGCCGATTTTCGCGGACAAGGCCTCGGTAGCGCGATGCTCGAAACGGTGCTTGGCCATATCCGTACGCAATGGCCCGGCACGCCCATACGTCTGCATGCGCAGGCGCACCTGCAGCCGTTCTATGGTGCGTTCGGCTTCTCGCCGATTTCGGACGTACACGAAGAGGACGGCATCCCGCATATCTGGATGCGTTCTGCCTGACGCTTGCTCTGCTGCGTCTGAATGCAGATCAACGGTCGGCGTGCGCGACGATTTGCGTGCCGGCAGAGGTCGGCGCGTGCGTGTGCCGCTCATCACGCAGACGCGCTCGCGCCGAGAGTCTCATCCAGTGACGCAGCGCGAGCACTGCGCCGATCACGCTCATCATCGAACCTGGAATCCATAGCAACAACCCGCCGATCTGCTGGTCGCGCATCGGGCTGAGCCATGTGAACGCGCGCCCGCAAATCGAATACACGGGATAAAGCTCGCGCGGTGAAAAGAAGATGAACGCGCCGAGCGCGATCTGTGGCGGAATGGCGGCGACGATCAGCAGCACGCGTTTGCCGGGCGATAGCCGCGCGGGCGGCGTGGGCCGCGAATCGAGCACGAGCCACCAGAACATCAACCCGTCGATCACCATGCTCCAGTTCATCACGCGATACAGCCGCCAGTCGAGCATCGCGACGAAATGAACCGGCGAGAGCAGCCAGAAATAGATCAGTCCAACGAACAGAACGACAGCGACGACGGGATGAAACAGCACGTCGAGCGTCGCGCGCACGTATCGCGTCTGTAGCGCGGGCCGCACGAAGCGCTGCCGCCACGCGAACGGAATACCCGCGCGCATCGCGGCACCAGGATAGGACAGCGCGATGAAGAATGGCCCGAGATGATGCAGCACCAGATGCTGCGCGCGATGCATGAAGAACTCATGCTCGAAGAAATAGTCGAGCCGCGTATGCAGCGCGACGTAGAGCGCGGCCAGCCCGAACCAGAACGACGCCTGCCGCGCCGCCGACACCTTCGCCTTGCGCACGCCGCGCGCGAACAGCAGCGCGGCGATCAGCATCACGACCACGATAGTCGGCGACGGCTCCCAGGGTTCGAGCCAGTAGAGCAAAGTCATCGCGGGTTTATCGCCGCCGCTACTTGGTCTGCGAAGGCGACTTGACGGCGAACGGCGCGTCGAGCGTTTCGCCGTCGGAGAACTGCAGCTTCAGATGTACCGTATCGCCCGGCGCGATCTTGTGCTTGGCCTCTTCGAGCATCACGTGATAGCCGCCCGGCGCAATTGACGCCTGGCCGTGCGCGGGCACCGTCAGCTTGTCGACCATCACCATCTTTTGCGTCGAACCGTTCGACACCGTCTGATGCAGCATCGCGCTGCCGTAGTCGGCGCTCGATACGTCCACGAGATCGATCGGCTTGTCGCTCGAATTGGTGAGCGTGACGTACGCGGCGGCGGGCAGGTTGTTCGGCAGCCAGCGGACCCACGCGTTCTGCACGGCGATGGCCTGCTTGCTGTCGGCGGCATGCGCGGCGATGCTGCCCGTGGCGACAAACGCGACAGCGGCGGCGCAAACCAGCGTGTGAATCCTCGAAACTGTTTTGATTTGTTGTGTCATGGCGAACCTGTGAGAAATCAGGAGTGGTCTTCAATGATACGGCGCACGTCTTGCGCGATCACATCGGGCGAGTCGTGGTCCGTGGCGAGCAGGCGCGCGCGGTTGCGTGCGTCGAAGATATAGACGGCCGAACTGTGCGTCACCTCGTAATTGCCGTTCGGGTCGCGCTTTTCCATCTGATACGCGACGCGGTAATGCCTCGCCATCTGCTCGATCTGTGCATCCGTGCCCGTCAGGCCGAACGCGTGCTGCGAATCGAATGCTCCGACGTAGTCGTGCAACGCGCTGGGTGTGTCGCGCGCGGGATCGACGCTGACGAACAGGATGCGAACATTCTGCGCGTCCGGCCCGAGCTTGCCGATGACCTGCATCAGACGCGCCATCGTTTCCGGGCAGACGTCCGGGCAATGCGTATAGCCGAAGTAGACCAGCGATACGCGGCCCTTGAGCGTATCGGCCGCGACAGGCCGGCCGTTGTCGCCCGTCAGCGTGAAATCGAGGTCGGGCAGATGGCCGCTCACGTTCGTCAACTGCCACGGAGCGCCGTGCTGCGAGCATCCGGCGCTGCCGAGCGCCGCGCACAGCAGGACACTCGACGCCGCGATACGCATTGACGTGCAAGTGTGCAGGGCGAGGAAACGGGAGATGGACACCAGTGCTTTCGGGAACAAAGGCAGTTTCGACGACTCGATTCAGAACAGGGCACGGCGCAACACAATCAGCGCGCCGCAATTGGCGTGACTCGATGGCGGCCCATGCTATTCCATGTCCTCGGCGCGCGCCGTTGCGACTCTATCGCAATTTCAGACGCATCGTTGTACCGTGGCCCTGTGAGGGAAAAAGCGAGTCAATATGCCGCAGCGCGTTGAAAGCCGGCTGTAGCCGGATCGTGCGGAGTTTGCATTCCGTTCGTTGGGCCGACAGCCCGGAACGCCCGCCCGCGCGGCATGAAAACTTACTTTCTCGAAAAAACGACCGATGCGCGGTAAGATGCGCACACTTTTCCGGCTGCAAGCGGCTGAGAGGCAACGTACACCGATGCAAGCACTTCCCGCTTTTCTGTCTCCGACGGAGACGGCATTTTTCTTCGATTTCGACGGCACGCTCGTCGATCTGGCACCGACGCCCGATGGCGTGCTGGTCCAACCCGAGGCGATCGCCTTGCTCACCGAACTTCGGCGCCTGACGAACGGCGCCGTGGCGATCGTGTCGGGACGCGGGATCGACAGCATCGACCAGTTCCTGGGCATGCCCGATCTGCCCATCGCCGGACTGCACGGCGCCGAGCGGCGCGATTCGAACGGCGATACGCAGCGCATTGGCTTCAACGACGACCGGCTGTTGCGCATGGAACAGGTGCTCGCGCAAGTCGTCAACGCCAATCCAGGCACGTTGCTCGAAATCAAGGGCGCGGCCCTCGCGCTGCACTATCGCAACGCGCCCGACCGCGAGCCGGTGGCACGCGAAGCGACGAGCCGGCTGGTCGCAGAATACCCGGGCGCTTATGTACTGCAGCCCGGCAAGATGGTCTATGAAATCAAACCCAAAGACGTTGATAAAGGCCGCGCGTTGCGCGCCTTTCTCGACGAGCCTCCGTTCACGGGCCGCGCGCCCGTGTTCGCGGGCGACGATCTGACGGACGAAAAAGGCTTCGCGGTCGTCAACGAAAAGGGCGGTCTGTCGATCAAGGTCGGTGGCGGCGATACGATTGCGCGCTCGCGCATCGGCTCGGTGAGCGCGTTGCTCGCGTGGCTGTCGGAAATCGTCGCGGCGGCGCGCAACGCATGATGGCATCCGTTTATCCGCGCTTCGCGCCCGTTCAGCACGGAAACCCCGCGTCATGAGCCGACTGATCATCGTATCGAACCGCGTCGCGCCGATTTCGGAAGGCGGCCCCGCAGCGGGCGGCCTGGCCGTTGGTGTCTACGACGCATTGAAGGAAACGGGCGGCATGTGGTTCGGCTGGAGCGGCGACGTGCTCGGCTCCGGTCAGCCGCAGATCAAGGTCGAAGAGCGCGGCCCGGTCACGTTCGCGACGATTGGCCTCGTGCGGCGCGACTACGACCAGTACTACCGCGGCTTCTCGAATGCGACGCTCTGGCCCGCGTTTCATTACCGGCCCGATCTGCTTCAGTACGACCGGCACGATTTCGAAGGCTATTGCCGCGTGAACACGTGGCTCGCGCAACAACTGGTGCCGCTGCTGCGCGACGACGACGTCATCTGGGTCCACGACTACCATCTGATTCCGTTCGCGCAGGCGCTGCGCGCAGCGGGCGTGAAGAACCGCATCGGCTTCTTCCTGCACATTCCGTTTCCGGCATCGCAGGTGCTGCTGGCCGTGCCGCCGCATCGCGCGCTGGTCGAGGCGCTGTGTTCGTTCGATCTGCTCGGCTTCCAGACGAAGCCCGATCTGCGCGCGTTCTGCGACTACATCATCAACGAGGCCAATGGCTCGGTCGAAGCGTCGGCGCAAGGGCCGACGCTGGTGCACGGTTTCGGCCGCACACTGCGCGCGGCAGCCTATCCGATCGGCGTGTATCCCGACGAGATCGCAGAACTGGCGAAAGCGGGCGAGGGCGACAAGCCGGTGCGCACGATCGAAGCGACGCTGCATGCGCGCAAGCTGATCATGAGCGTCGACCGGCTCGATTATTCGAAGGGACTGGTCGAGCGGTTTCGCGCGTTCGAGCGGCTGCTCGAGCATTCGCCGTCGTATCGCGACAAGGTGTCGTTCCTGCAGATCGCCCCGCCGACGCGTTCCGATCTGCACGCCTATCAGGAAATTCGCCTGCAACTGGAAGGCGAGTCGGGGCGCATCAACGGCCGCTTTGCCGAACTCGACTGGACGCCGATCCGCTATATCCACCGGCAGTACGAGCGGCCCGTGCTCGCGGCGTTGTTTCGCACCGCGCATGTCGGCTACGTGACGCCGCTGCGCGACGGGATGAATCTCGTCGCGAAAGAGTATGTGTCCGCGCAAGACCCCGAAGATCCGGGCGTGCTGGTGCTGTCGCGTTTCGCGGGCGCCGCGCAGGAACTGACGGGCGCGCTGATCGTCAATCCCGTCGATATCGACGGCATGGCCGATGCGCTCGGCACGGCGCTTTCAATGCCGCTTGCCGAACGAAAAGCGCGCTACAACGACATGATGGTGCAGCTGCGCGAGAACAATGTGTCGGTGTGGCGCGACAACTTCATGCGCGACCTGCAGAAGATGCCCAGCGCGCAACCGGTAGCGAGCGAAGCCGCCGAGCGTTGATCGCTTTTATCGCTGTCGCAGGAAAAGAAAAAGCCGCTTCGAAGAAGCGGCTTTTTTTATGGCGCGTCAGTTCAGAAGTATGTCAGGCGACATGCTGCTCGTCGAACTTCTTGCCGCCGACATGCAGCGTCGAATGCTTGCCGAACTGCTTCGACAGCAGGTCGCGATACAGGCCCGGACGGTTGCGCAATTCTTCGGGACTGCCGTCGTCGATCACCTTGCCGGCGCTCATCACGATGATGCGGTCGAAGTTGTGCAGCGTCGACAGACGGTGGGCGATCGCGACTACGGTACGACCGACCATCAGCCGGTCGAGGGCTTTCTGGATCGCTTCTTCGGAAGCGCTGTCGAGCGCGGAGGTCGCTTCGTCGAGCAGCAGGATCGGCGCGTTCTTCAGGATCGCGCGCGCAATCGCGATACGTTGCCGCTGACCGCCCGACAGCTTCACGCCGCGGTCGCCGACGATCGTATCGAATCCTTCCGGCATCGCCTCGATAAAGTCGGAGCAGCGGGCTTCACGCGCGGCGGCGAGCACCTCGTCGCGCGTCGCTTCGGGACGGCCGTAGGCGATGTTTTCATAAACGGTGCGGTGGAACAGCGAGATGTCCTGCGGCACCAGCGCGATCGAGTGGCGCAGGCTGTCCTGTGAGATCGACGAGATATCCTGGCCGTCGATCAGGATGCGTCCGCCCTGCGTTTCGTAGAAACGTTGCAGCAACGCGAGGACGGTCGACTTGCCTGCGCCCGATTTGCCGATCAGGCCGACGCGCTGGCCCGCCGGAATGTCGAGATCGAAATGATCGAGAATCGGGCGGCGCTTCGGATACGCGAAGGTGACTTTGTCGAAGGTCACGCGGCCGCCTTGTGGCACGAGTTCGACGGCGTCGTTGTGGTCAGGCATGCCGTGCGGCTCCAGCAGCGTCTTCACCGCTTCCGCGAGACGCGCGACGTGCTGCGTCACGTCGACGAGCGCAACGGCCAGATCGCGCGTGCCGTGCAGGATCGTGAAGCCCAGCGAGCTGACCAGCACGATGTCGCCCGAGGTCGCCTTGCCCTGATCCCACAGCCACAGCGCCCAGCCGAGCAGCCCTGCCGACAGCAGCGCCGTGATGACCGCGTGCAGCAGACGCAGCTTCTCCAGATACAGCAGACTTTGCTGGCGCGCGACCATTTCCGATTTCACGGTCGCGCTGAAGCGCTTCTGCTCACGGAACGTCATGCCGAACGCGCGCACGAGGCCCATGTTGCCGATTACGTCGACGAGTTCGCCGTCGACGGCGGCGGCCCGGCTCGCGAAGTTGTGATGCCGCGCCGAGCCGCGCCCCGCCAGCTTGAAGAGCACGATCGACAGAATTGCCGAGCAGGTCAGCAGACCGAGCGCCATCAGCGGATTGACGGTGACGATCATGACGATCGCGCCGACGACCGCGATGCACGGCGGGAGGACGTTCCACGCCGTCGTGTTTTCGGCCGTGTAGACGGCGTTGGACGTCGCAGTGATCCGGCTCGCCAGCGTACCCGGCTGTTTCTCCGCGTAATAGGTGGGCGAATGGCCCGTCAGATACTGGAACAGGTCCTTGCGCAGATCGCCCGTGACGGCCACGAACGTATGCGCGGCCACCCAGCCGCCGACGCGCCACAGCAGGTTGTCGGCGGCGATCAGGCCAACCAGGATCGCAAATGCGCCCCACAGCGGCCCCGGATGATGACGGCCCGCGCCGAGCACATCGATCAGATGTTTGATCGCGTATTGCGAAGCGAGCGCACAGCCCACGGCCGCAAACACGCTGCCCAGCACGATCAGATGAGCGACCGGATGGCGGCGGATAAAGCGGAAAAGGAACGCAAGCGGCCGGTTCGCATAGCTCGCAAGCTTTGCGTTATGGGCGTTTCGCTGGGCAATGGTCAGATGTTCCAATTGTTCGTTTGGTCTGTCAGTGTCGGTTTGAGACGTCTGAAACGGGTTCAGGTCGTGCAACGGTCGTGCCTGGGAACGGCCCGTAACACCAGCGTAGGCCTCGCATTGTAAACATGCAAAAGCCATTTCGCATGGCGGTACAGCCAAAGGGGGCGCGATTATTTTCGCGACACGTACCGGTAAGCTTTCCCAGGCTTGACCCGCGTGCGGGCAAGTGGTTCACGGCAATGGCGTGAATTTTCGAGATATAATTACAGATTGCATACGAGCCGGCGAGGCGGAATTGCATTGAATTCCAGCCGACGCAAGACGGGTCCTCGATGACCGCGGTCGAACGGCTTGCGACGCCAGTGCCGATGCAGGGCTACCACTGTAAAACACCTTGAGAAAACAAGGGTTTGCGAAGTGTTTCGCGTTTGTAACAACGTAAAGACTTTGAAATGTGGGGGCCGGTGTGCCAGGCAGGCATCGATAATGCATGCTCGGTCGCGTCAGGAAATATCTGACAGTTTGTCAACGTCCTATCACGAGCCGCGTTTATGGCTTTGAGCACAGACTTTGACATTGACCAAGCTGGCGTCTTACCAAGCGATCCATCGCAGGAATTTCTCGAAAGAATCAGGCTCGTGTCCGGTGCAGCTTCAGAATGCACGCCGAACCGGGCGCCCTGGCGAGCAAGCGAAGTCGCTTTTTCCAAACTGCAGTCTTTTTGCCTGATTTTTTACGAGGAGTTCTCCCTATGCGAATCGCTCAAATCGCTCCCTTGCACGAGGCGGTTCCTCCCAAGCTCTATGGCGGCACGGAACGCGTCGTGTCGTACCTGACGGAAGCGCTCGTCGAGCTGGGACATGACGTGACGCTTTTTGCCAGTGGCGATTCGCAAACCTCCGCGAAGCTCGAAGCCTTCTGGCCGCAAGCGTTGCGTCTGGACCCGACCATCCGCGACGTGATGGCGCCGCACATGCTGCTGCTCGAAGAAGTCCGCCGCCGCGCGGAAGAATTCGACGTGCTGCATTTCCACATCGACTACTACCCGTTCTCGCTGTTCGCGCGCCAGCCGGTGCCGTTCCTGACGACCATGCACGGCCGTCTCGATCTGCCCGAACTGCAGCCGGTCTTCAACACGTTCAGCGACGTGCCCGTCGTGTCGATCTCGGACAACCAGCGTCAGCCGCTGCAACAGGCGCACTGGCTGTCGACGGTGTACCACGGCCTGCCGGAAAACGTGCTCACGCCGATCCCCAACGTCGAGCCGGGCTACCTCGCATTCCTCGGCCGCGTCTCGCCGGAGAAGGGCCTCGACCGCGCGATCCGCATCGCCGGCCAGGCAGGCATGAAGCTCAAGGTCGCCGCCAAGATCGACAAGGCCGATCGTGCCTACTACGAAGAAGTCATCAAGCCGCTGATGGCGCTCCCGCACGTCGAGTACATCGGCGAAATCGGCGAAGCCGAAAAGCGTGAGTTCCTCGGCAACGCGCATGCACTGGTGTTCCCGATCGACTGGCCGGAGCCGTTCGGTCTGGTGATGATCGAAGCGATGGCTTGCGGCACGCCCGTGATCGCGTTCAAGCGCGGCTCGGTGCCGGAAGTGATTGAGAACGGCGTGTCGGGCTTCGTCGTCGAAGACGAGATCAGCGCCGTTGCGGCCCTCAAGCGCCTCGACCAGCTGCCGCGCGCGCAAGTGCGCAAGGCGTTCGAATCGCGCTTCACGTCGAAGGTGATGGCTCAGAACTACCTGAAGACCTACGAAGAACTGCTGCACGCAAAGCGCCGCACGGTGCTGCGCGAAGTCAACGCAGGCTGATTGCCGCGTTGGCGGGCCGCGCTGGAGACTGTTCTTAGTCTTCGCGCGGCCTGTCCGGTGGGCCGACAACGCCCCGCATGTGTCGAACATGCGGGGCGTTGTTGCATTTGCGCCGCACGCCGATGCAAAACGCGCGGGGAATGGACCGAAAGTGTGCGTTCGTGGTCCTGCAACCGTGAGACGAATCGGTAATATCCCTATAATGGCCGTGCCGCAAATCCGGCGCAGCCGGTCCATATGAGGAGATTGCTTTGGCGAGAACGAAACAGACGCGTGCGAGCGCGGCGCCCGGCGCCGGCACGATGTTCGCGCTTCGCGCCATCGGTCTCGTGATACTGGCGCGCTGGCTCTTCTCGATGGGCGAGATGGACCCGCTGACGGCGCTACAGGCAATGGCCTCGTCGCCATGGGCGTGCATCAACCTCGTTTTCCTGTTTTTGCTGATCTTCCTGCCAGGCGCGAAGGCCCGCGCCGAGCGGCCGTTCCATCCGCTGCCGCAATGGCTGCGTCAGGCGCTGCGCCTGTTTGCTTTCCTCGGTTTGCTGTTCGCGGTCTGGTCGGTGGGCGCGTTCGTCTGGGCGGCCGGCTGGCGGCGCGCGTTCAACGCCGTCGCGGCGACCAACGGCTGGCTGCTTGCCGCGCCGACGCTGTACGCTGCAGTCGTGTGGATCTGCCGTCCGCGCGCGCTGTGGCGCACGAATATCGCTGCGCGCCGCTTCGCGATCGGCCGCTTTGCCATTTCGATCGACGCTGTCACGCGCACGGCCATCGTTTGGGCGGAAAGCCGCAAACTCGGCCAGTACGACGCGCGCGAGTTGTCGCTGCGCTGGCACGACGGGACCGGGCGCGCGGCCCGTGGTGCGTCGCGCATGACGCAGGCCGTCGATCTGTCAGGCGGGCAGGCGGCGACTGTGCCACCCATGTCGAACGGTCACGCGACGCTCGAGCGCGCGGGTGTCGGCGGCTTGCTGCGCCGTCCGAAAGTCGAATTGATGTGGGATTCACCCGCTGCCGCCGGCCACAACCGGCAAACCGTGTTCAGGTCGCCGCTCGCGACGGAAGGCGATCGTGTTGCGGCGCGGGCGCTCGACGCGAATCTGCGCCAGGCCTGAACGCTCTTTCTGGACGCGGCCGTCGCGTCCATGCTCCGTGGTCTGAATTGCATCGTTCATGGAGATGTCCATGTTGATCCGCTGGATGCTGGCCGCCGTCCATCTACTCGGTTATGGCTTCGCGCTCGCAGCGATCATCGGACGCACGCGCGGGTTGCGTCGGCTGTCGGGTCCCGCTGGTCTGCAGCGCGTATTCCTTGCGGACAATGTCTGGGGAATCACGGCCGTCGTCCTGATCGTCACGGGCCTGATGCGCGTTTTCGGTGGCTTTGAGAAAGGCGCGGATTATTACCTGCACGAGCCGCTCTTTCACCTGAAGATGGCGGCGCTCTTACTGATCCTCGCTTTCGAGATCGCTCCGATGATGACCTTGATCCGCTGGCGCGTCGCCGTCAGAAACGGCGAGACGCCGGATCTCTCCCGCGCTCGCCGCTTTGCCCGCGCGGGGCACTGGCAATCCATTCTGCTGATCGTGATGGTGTTTGCCGCGTCGGGGATGGCGCGCGGGATTGGCGCGGGGGCGTCTTAAGCCTTCGAGCCGGTCTGCTGACCGGCGCGTCGTTGTCGAACGATGGCTTTCAGCGCGGGCTGATGCGGCACCACTGCCACGCCAGCACGCCCTTGCCGATCCCGGCTTCGTACGGCGTGCATGAGGCCGCGTCGAAGCCGAACCCGGCGCGCTCGAAAGCGCGTGCGGCGTCGGCGGCGAGCTGACGGTTGCGGGCGCCAAGATCCAGCCGGTCGTCGGCGCGCAGGCCGAGCCGGCACTGTTCCGACGCGTCGCGCGGAGCTTCGACGGCCGCGTGCAGATGCAGCTTCGACACCGCCCAACGCAACGCGTGGCAGCCGCGCGCCGAGCGCGTCAGCCCGAGCGTGGCGGCAACGTCGTTCACGCCGTTGACGTTGTCCTCGCGCCAGTTGTGCGCGCCGTCGATCAACGCAAACGTCGGGCCGCCGCGTTCGCGCGCGAGCGTCACGATGCGTGCGCGAAACGCGTCGCTTGCAGGAAAGCTGCTGTCGATCTGCGTGAATGCGACCGAGTCGGGAAAGCGCGTCGCGATCCATGCCCAGCCCGTCGTGGTGCTCCGGATGACGACCGTCGTGCGCTCCGGCTGCGCCAGCGGCGGAAGCTGCGCGTGGTACAGCGGATCGGCCCAGCCTTCGTGTCCCCACGTGCGAGCGCCGCCCGTCACGACGACAGCCGTGGCGGCGATAAGCGCCCACGCCGCCGCGCGCCGCGCGATACGGGCGGGCAGCAGCCGGTCGAGCAGCAGCACGAGCACCATCGGCGCGAGCATTTCGATGGGCACGATGTAACGATAGATGCTGAACAGCTTCATCCACACGACGAAGCCGAGCACGACGAACAGCACCACGAGGCGTTGCTTCGGTTCGAGCGCGATGCGCGCCTGGCCCTTGAAGCGCTGGGCTGCACTCGCGAGTACCCACCACACGAGCACGAGATAGACGATCGGCCAGATGATCTGACGGATCGGCGTTTCGCCGACGCGCTTCGAATCGGCCGCGATGATGAATGGCCACAGCAGCGTCTCTCCGAGATTGCGCGGCAGCCAGCGCACGTCGCCCTGCGCGGCGGAGGCCGTCAGCGGGTTCGGAAAGAACTTGCCGAACTGCGGATAGAGCGGGTTGCCGAACTGCTGCCACAGATGCAGCATCCAGTAGCCCGTCGTCGCGGCCATGCCGAGCAGCACGCCGACGCCGAATAGAAACGCGATGCGCACGCGCGCGCCCAGCGTCCCCGGATAGCTCAAAAGGCTCACGCACAGCGCGACGGCGAAAACCGCGTTGGTCAGCTTCAGGCCTGTCGCGACACCCACGAGCAGGCCGCTGATGATAGGCGCCGCGAACGCGCCCGCCGTGCGTCCGTCGAGCCGCCGCCAGTTCGAGAGCGCTACCAGCAGCCCACCGAGCACGAGCAGTGCGGTCGTGTCGTCGCCCATCGAATTGCCCAGGCCGGACAGAAAGTTCGCGGTGAGGCAGCCAGCCGCCGCGATCAGAATGGGCAGGCGGTAGCGATCATCGCTGGATGCGGACGGCCATACTTCGCGGGCGATCGCGACGATCAGCACGAACGTCGAGCCATGCAGCACGCCGAGCAGAAACCCGACGACTCGCGACGGCAGATGCGTATTCAACAGGTATAGCGCTGTGTCGAGCAGCGGGTTGAAATAGGATTGCATGCCCGCCGGGGCGAGGTCGGTCTGCAGCTTGCCATGCAGCCACGCGAACGGGTTGTACAGGTGATAGTTGTACAGGTCCCAGTTCGCGTCCGCGCCGAGCAGCAGCGAGTACAGCCCAAACAGCAGTGGCACGATCACGCATGCGGCCGTCATCGCGCGACGCGAGCGCAGATCGACGATGCGCGGGCGCACCGTGGACAATGCAGCCCGGGTTTGAAGATCTTCTTTTACGGAACGAGCGGTCATGAGCGGGCCTTGAACACCCACAGCTTCGCGCTGACGAAGTTGACCGTCATGCCCGCAAGCGAACCGACGGCAACGGCGATGAGCGGCAGCAGCGCGCTCTTCGGCAGGAGCAGGACGGTCGCGCTATAGGCTGCGTAATTGACGACGCCGCCGCCCAGCATCGCGAACAGGTAATGCCACCACTCGGCCCACGCCGATTTGTTGCTGCCCTGGACGAAGGTGAAGCGTCGATTGAACTGCCACGTCGACCAGACCGCTGCGACAAACGACACCGCGCGGCCAGCGAAATAGCCTGCTCCGAGTGCGAGCATTCCATACAGCACGCCTGCGTCGACGATGAGGCCGATCACGCCGGCGATGGCGAAGCGGAGTAGTTCGCGCTTCATTTGCCGGTGCGTCCTGCGAGTGTCGCAGCCGCTGCTGTCGTTGTTGCGCCCGTTGCTTCGCGTTGAGCGCCCGGTGCCGGAAAAGCGAGGTAGGCGAGTCGCTTCACCTCGGCGCGGCCATGGGTCACCGTATCGAGTATCACGCCGCACACGAGGAACAGCGCCGCGAAGATCATCAGCGCGGCGCATAGCACGGCCGTCGGCAGCCGCGGCACGAGACCCGTTTCGAAGTACGTTTCGAACAGCGGCACGGCGAGTGCGATCGACGCGAGCGCGCATAGCGCCGTGCCGATCGAGAAGAACGTGAGCGGCCGCTCGGCACGGAACAGTTTCACGATCATGCTGAGAATGCGAAAGCCGTCGCGGTACGTGTTGAGCTTGCTGACGGAGCCTTCGGGACGCGATTTGTAGCGGGTCGCGATTTCGGCGACGGGCATGCGCAGCTCCAGCGCGTGGACGGTGAGTTCCGTCTCCGTCTCGAAGCCTTTCGAATGCGCGGGAAAGGACTTCACATAGCGACGCGAGAACACGCGATAGCCCGACAGCATGTCGGTGAACGTGCGGCCGAAGATCGATGCGACGAAGCGCGTGAGCATCACATTGCCGAAGCGATGGCCGAGGCGATACGCTTCCTGCTCGTCCGTATGACGGGTCGCGACGACCATGTCGAGTGCGTCCTCGATCAGGCGCTCGATCATCTGCGGCGCGGCAGCGGCGTCGTAGGTATCGTCGCCGTCGACGAGTACGTACGCATCGGCGTCGATGTCCGCGAACATGCGCCGGATGACATTGCCCTTGCCCTGATATCCCACCTGGCGCACCACGGCGCCCGCCGCACGCGCGACGTCGCTCGTGTTATCCGTCGAGTTGTTGTCGAACACGTAGATGTCGGCGCCCGGCAGGGCCGCGCGAAAATCCCGCACGACGGATCGGACAGTCGCTGCCTCGTTGTAGCAGGGAATCAGAACGGCTAGACGAAGCGAATCGTAAAGGGGCATCGGCAGGATGTTGGGTGATGATGGTGACAGGCTTCGCGGGTGCCGGCCGGCGGCGCGAAGCGCGGCTATTTTATCGCACGCATCAGGCGCGAACGGATCGTTCGAGCCGGGTGTTGCGGCGCGGAGCATGAACGTGAGGGAGCGCGAAGGCAATCGCGTGAACGCGAGTAACGACGATGAAACGCAAGCGGAAAAGAAAAAGGCCCGGACGTTTCCGTCCGGGCCTTCTTTTCTTCGAATTTGGTGGGTAGTACTGGGATCGAACCAGTGACCCCTGCCGTGTGAAGGCAGTGCTCTACCGCTGAGCTAACCACCCGAAGAGCTGTGCATTATGTCAGCTCTTTTAGACTTCGACAAGTACTTTTTAAGCGATTTGCGCATCCGCGGTCGCGGAGACATCTTCCGCAGCCGGTTGCGTGCGCCACACACTGGTTCCCTTCACCGCTTTGTCGAGACCATCGAGCAGTGCTTCGTGTTCGGCCAGTTCGTCGTCCGTCGCCGTGAGCACGACGAGTTCGAGCGTATCCAGCTTCACGCGTTTCGCGCCACCTGTTTCGCCCGCTGCCGCTTCGCCGATCATGTCGATCACGAGGCTTTCCTGGCCGCGCGTCATCGCGAGGTACACCTCGGCGAGCAGTTCCGAGTCGAGCAGTGCGCCGTGCAGCGTGCGGTGCGCGTTGCTGATGCCGAAGCGGTCGCACAGCGCATCGAGCGAGTTGCGCTTGCCCGGGAACATCGACTTCGCGCGCACGAGCGTGTCGATCACCTCGCCGCAGTGATCGGTGAACGGCGGCAACCCTAGCAGCGAGAACTCGGCGTTGAGAAAGCCGATGTCGAAGGGCGCGTTGTGGATGATGAGTTCCGCGTCCTTCACGAAGTCGCGCAGTGCGTCGGCGATCTCCGCGAACTTGGGCTTGTCGCGCAGGAATTCCGTCGTCAGTCCGTGGACGGCCAGCGCGCCCGGATCGCTGTCGCGCTCCGGATTGACATAGAAGTGCAGGTTGTTGCCCGTCAGCCGCCGATTCACCAGCTCGACGCAGCCTATTTCGATGATGCGGTCGCCACTCTTCGCGTTCAGTCCCGTCGTTTCCGTATCGAGGATGATTTGACGCATGTCGGTCTTGCCTGTTCGTGTTGATGCGTGAAAAGAATGGAGCGATCTTAAAGGTGCTGCTGAGGATCAGAGCTGCGCCAGTGAAGCCACGCCACGGTTGGCGAGCGCGTCCGCGCGTTCGTTCTCAGGATGGCCCGCGTGGCCCTTGACCCAGCGCCACTCGAGCTCATGCTGCTGCGTGAGTGCGTCGAGCCGTTTCCAGAGATCCGCGTTTTTCACGGGCGCCTTTGCGGCCGTGATCCAGCCTTTTTTCTTCCAGCCGTGAATCCATTCGCTGATGCCTTTCTGCACGTATTGCGAATCGGTGTGCACGACCGCCTTGCAGGGGCGCTTCAACGCCTCGAGCGCGGCGATCACGGCCATCAGTTCCATCCGGTTGTTGGTCGTGTTCGCTTCGCCGCCGAACAGTTCCTTTTCCTGCGCGCCGAAGCGCAGCAGCGCGCCCCAGCCGCCGGGACCGGGATTGCCCTTGCAGGCGCCGTCGGTGAAGATTTCGATCAGATCAGAACTCATTTTGCCTTGTTGCGGGTATTGGGCGTGGCGGCGGGCGCGAGGCCAGCGGCCAGCACGGGCTTCTTGACTTTCAGCGGACCGACGAGGCGCATGCCGCGCACGCGCTTGATTGCCGTGACCATGTAGACGGCGCCGAAAATCGGCCACCAGCGGTCACCGGCGGCTTCCATGAACTCATAGCGCGACAGCCATTTTTCGCCGACGAGGGGCGGACGATAGCAGCCGAAGCGTCCGCGTTCAAGGTCGAAACCGAGCAGCTTGATCCAGTCCTTCAGCCGCGTGAACGCGATCAGATCATGCGCCGCGGGCACGAACGGCCGCCCCGTGACCTTGCCGACCGATTGCCGCGCGCCCCACAGCGACAGCGAATTGAAGCCGAGAATGATCAGTTGGCCTTCGGGCATCAGGACGCGCTCGGCTTCGCGTAGCAGACGGTGCGGATCGCGTGTGAATTCCAGCGTGTGCGGCATCACGATCAGATCGACGCTTTGTGCCTCGAACGGCAGATCGAGCAGGTCGCACCAGACCGCGCTGCGTCCGGACGGCGCGTGACGCTCGGGCAGCCCGCCAGCGACGCCGCGCGGAAACGTGTACGGCGCGCTCGCGCCGCTCTCGGCGTCGAGTACGAGGCCGCGGCAGGGCATGCGGTTTTCGCGCAGCGCGTCGAGTTGCGGCAGGCCCAGTTGCAGCGCGTGATAGCCGAATACGTCGGACACGACGCGGTCGAGCTGCGCCTGCTCCCACTCCAGCACATAGCGTCCGGGTGGGGAGGTGGTCCAGGCAGGCCAGTCTATAATCGATCGGTCAGACATGTTAAAGAATGCGTCGCCTATGAATTCGCTCGAGTACGTACCAGTCCCGGCGTTTGATGACAATTACATCTGGGTCGTGTCGGACGGCCATCATGCCGTCGTCGTCGATCCGGGCGACGCCGCCCCGGTGAAGGCTTATCTGGCAAAACGGGGATGGCGGCTGAGCGCTATTTTACTCACGCACCATCATGCCGACCACGTCGGCGGAGTGGCCGATCTGCTGGATGGCCAGGTTGTGCCCGTCTACGGCCCCGCCGGAGAAGCGATTCCGTACCTGACGACACGCCTCAAACAGGGCGACGAGGTGCATATTGCGGCGCCCGCGCTCGATTTCACCATTCTCGACGTGCCCGGCCACACGAGCGGCCATATCGCGTTTTTCCAGGCGGGCGATCCGCGCGGCACACCGCATGTGTTCTGCGGCGACACGCTGTTCGCCTGCGGTTGCGGCCGGCTGTTCGAAGGGACGCCGGCGCAGATGCTGGACTCGCTCGACGCGCTCGCCGGATTGCCGGGCGAGACGGAAGTGCACTGCGCGCACGAATACACGCTGTCGAATATCCGCTTCGCGCTGGCGTGCGAGCCGGACAACGCAAAGCTGCAAGCCTGGCGCGACGAGGCGACGAATTTGCGCGCGCGCCATGTGCCGACGCTGCCCACCACGATCGCCCACGAGCGCGCCGTCAACCCGTTCCTGCGCGCGGGTGAGCCGTCCGTTCAGGCGACGCTCGCCGAGCAGTTGCATGAATCGGTGCCGGATCGGTTGGCCGCTTTCACGCTGATGCGCGAATGGAAGAACAGGTTCCACTGACCAGGTAAAGCATGGGGTCATGCTCATCCGAATCGTAGAAACAAACGCCAAGCCTCAGATTTGGCTACGTTTTTCACATTATTCTGATTGACGGAAAGGGCGGTCTTTCGTACTATCGGCTGCAAATTCCAGCCCTTTTGGAAGCCGAGACGTTCATGAGATTCATCTTTAGCGCGTTGTTGGTCCTGACGCTCGCGGCATGTGCGAGTCAAGGACCAGCAACGAACAGCCTTTCCACTGCTTCCGATCCCGCCAGCCAGCAAGCCGTTGCCGACGCCCTTCGCAAGACTGCCACCGCCAAAGAAACGATCAACGTCGACCAGGGTTCCGTCGACCAGTTGACGAGCGCGGACAGCGATCTCTGGGGCCGTATCCGCCGTGGTTTTCAGATGCCCGACCTGCAGACCGACCTCGTCGACATGCAGGTCAACTGGTATGCGCAGCGCCCGGACTACGTCCAGCGCATGACCGAACGGTCGCAGAAGTACCTGTATCACATCGTCGAAGAGCTGGAAGCGCGCCATATGCCGACTGAGCTGGCGCTCCTGCCGTTCATCGAATCCGCGTACAACCCGCAGGCGCTGTCGGTCGCGAAGGCGGCGGGCATGTGGCAGTTCGTGCCGGGCACGGGTCGCACGTACAACCTCAAGCAGAATATGTGGCAGGACGAGCGCCGCGACGTGCTCGCGTCCACCAGCGCTGCACTCGACTATCTGTCGCGTCTGCACGATATGTTCGGCGACTGGTATCTGGCGCTCGCCGCGTATAACTGGGGCGAGGGGAACGTGCAACGCGCGATCGCGCGCAACGAAGCGGCTGGCTTGCCGACGGACTACCAGAGCCTGCGCATGCCGATGGAAACGCGCAATTACGTGCCGAAGCTGCAGGCCGTCAAGAACATCGTGATGAACCCGCAGGTCTACGGGCTCACGCTGCCGTCCATTCCGAACCACCCGTACTTCGTGACGGTGACGACTTCGCACGATATCGACGTCGATACCGCGGCCAAGCTCGCGAACATGACGCCGGACGAATTCCGTTCGCTGAACCCGTCGTTCAAGAAGCCGGTGATTCTCGGCGCGACGCAGCCGCAGATCCTCCTGCCGTTCGATAACGCCAGCGCATTCGAGCGCAATCTGAAGTCGTACACGGGTTCGCTGTCCTCGTGGACGACCTACACGGTCACCGAGCGCTCGCGCCCGGCCGCGATTGCCGAAAAGATCGGCGTCGATGCCGACACGCTGATGGCCGTCAACAAGATTCCGGCGGGCATGCGCCTGAAGCCCGGCTCGACGATCGTCGTGCCGCGCGCCGATGACGACGACGAAGACATCAGCGCCGACGTCGCCGAAGGCGCCGTGCTCGCGATGGAGCCGGACGTGCCCGACACGCGCAAGATGCTGATCCGCGTGCGCCGCAAGCAGTCGATGGCGATGATCGCCGACCGTTACGACGTGTCGATCGGTCAGTTGAAGGCGTGGAACCGGACGAAGCGTGATCTCGTCATGCCGGGCCAGGTCGTCGTGTTGCACGTTCCTGTCGGCAAGGCGATGCCGAGCGAGCCGGGTCCGCAGAAACTGGCGACGGTGCCCGTCGGCGGCGGCGTCGAGAAGGCCAGCGCCCAGGTCGCAGACACCCGGTCCGAATCGCGCTACGATAAGAAGCGAAGCCGCGGTCAGACTGGTGTGGTGAAGGTGTCGGAACCGGTTGCGAAGCCTGCTGCCGCAAAAGGCAAGGTGACGAAGGTTTCGACGGAAGCGGCTGGCAAGGCGTCGAAGGCCGATACGGGTAGCCGCCATAAGGTCTCGGCCAACGCGAAGAAGGGCAAGTAAACAACAGCGGCCTTCTCGAGGATGACCGAACATGCGCTGCGGGGGCAGCGCATGAAGTGCGCTCCGATCTCTCCTCGTTTTCCTTGACGCCGTCACCTGAGGTGACGGCGTTTTTCATTTCCACCGACGTTTCCCCGACGGAGCCCCCATACGGGAGCCCGTACGCCATGCGCGGTCTTGCACCACGATGGACACGATTGGGCTATCGTTCACCCTCGGGCCCGCTGGGCCAACTCGCTGACGCCTCATGTTTTCGACGCCCCTTCGTGTTTTTCTCCTGTTTTCCGCCGGTTACTTCGTCTCGTACGTGTTTCGTGGTGTGAATCTCGGTTTTGCGCCGTTGATTACGCACGAACTCGGGCTGACGGCCGCTGATCTCGGTCTGCTGACTAGCCTTTATTTCCTCGGCTTCGCAGGCGCGCAACTGCCTGCCGGCGTCCTGCTCGATCACTACGGCGCGCGTCGCGTGACGGCGGGGATGCTGTTGTTCGCCGCGGCAGGGATCGGCGTGTTCGGCTCGGCGCACGGCGTCGGAACGATGATGGCGGGGCGGCTGTTGATCGGCGTCGGCGTCTCGGTGTGTCTGGGCGGCGCGTTCAAGGCGCTGGCGCAGCATTTTCCGGCGGCGCGGCTGCCGCTGATCAATGGGCTCGTGATGGCCGTCGGCGGTCTGGGTGGGGTCGTGGTCGGGTCGCCGTTGACCTGGCTGCTGACTTTTGCGAGCTGGCGTGCAGTCTGTTTTGGACTCGTCGTTCTCACGATCGTCGTCGCGGCGATGCTATGGGCGTTCGCGCCCGAAACGAAGGAAACACACCATCAGGCCAGCCTCGTCAGCCAGTTCAAGGGTACGTGGCATATCCTGCGCAGCGCGGCGTTCTGGAAGATCGCGTCGTTCTCGGTCGTCACGCAAGGCGTGTTCTACGCCATGCAGTCGCTGTGGGTGGGCGCCTGGTTGCGCGACGTCTCCGGTTTCCAGTCACATGAAGCCGCTGCGTTCGTCTCGGTGCTGGGTTTCGCGATGATGGCAGGCTGTGTCGGCTTCGGCGCGGCGGCGCGCAGCATGGAGCGGCGCGGGCTGTCGCTATATGCGTTTTGCGGCGTCGGCATGGCGCTTTTCGTCATCACGCAGCTTCTGATCATGTTGCGTGCGCCGCTTCCCGCAGGATTGTTGTGGGCGGCTTACGGGATTTTCGGTGGCGTAGGCATTCTGAGTTACGCGGTGCTCGCGCGCCATTTCCCGCCGCATCTGATCGGACGCGCGAATACGACGCTGACGCTGATCATTTTTCTGTTGATCTTCGGCTTCCAGATTGGCGTGGGCTCGGTGCTGTCGCGCTGGACGCCCGTCGACGGACACTATCCGCCCGTCGCGCACCTCACCGCGTGGGGCATTCTCGTTGCGCTGCAACTGGCGAGCGCCATCTGGTACGTGCTGCCGAGCCGAGTGCTGGCCAAAAGTCCGGCGCGCGTGCACGCAGAACATCAACCGTAAGGTGCCGGGCATATCCTGATAGGCGGTGAAAGCCCGGGCGGGCGCGCGGTGCGGCAAGCTGATTGCGTCCGGAGCGCCTGCTAGCAGCAGCTTCGCCACCGCGTCCCCCATCTCGGATTTGAAGAGAAGGGTCGTTTCAGGCTATAATTTCAAGGTTTGAGCTTATCAACCCGCACCCTAGCGCCTACCTCTCCCACACCGTTCATCCGCCGCGTTTCGTTGTAGTCCCGGTTGTTTTTCATGCGTGAAATCTCCCGGCTACCGTCGCCAGCGGCCCGCAACCAGCCAGTTCGCCTACACAATGGGCCGACTGCGTGCTCTGCGGCGCCCCCTGCGACTCTCCGCGAACAGCGACAACGCGAGCGAGCCTGCGCGCGCATCGACTGATGCGCCTCGCCGCGGCCCGCACGGTCGGATAGACAGGTCGGCAACAGGGTGCTCCCCCAAGGAGTCTCCCGTGTTGCCGTCATTTTCTCCCGCTCTGCTCGCGCTCGCCGACGGCACGGTCTTTCGTGGTTACTCGATCGGTGCGCCCGGTCATACGATCGGTGAAGTCGTCTTCAACACGGCCATCACCGGCTATCAGGAAATCCTGACCGACCCCAGCTACGCGCGCCAGATCGTCACGCTGACGTATCCGCACATCGGTAATGTCGGTGTGAACGCCGAAGATGTCGAAGCCACGAAAGTCCATGCCGCCGGCCTGATCATCCGTGATCTGCCTGTCCTCGCGTCGAACTTCCGCATGGAGCGCACGCTCCCGGATTACCTGAAAGCGGAAGGCGTCGTCGCGATCGCCGGTATCGACACCCGCAAGCTCACGCGTGTGCTGCGCGACAAGGGCGCGCAAAACGGCGCGATTCTCGCAGGCTCGGATGACGAAGCGAAGGCAATCGAACTCGCGCGCTCGTTCCCCGGCCTCGCAGGCATGGACCTCGCAAAGGTCGTGTCGACGCAAAAGCCCTACGAATGGAAGCAGACGGAATGGCGTCTGGGTAGCGGCTACGGCATGCAGAACACGCCGCGCTACCGCGTCGTCGCGTTCGACTTCGGCGTGAAGTACAACATCCTGCGCATGCTCGCGGAACGCGGCTGCCAGGTCACCGTGCTGCCGGCGCAAGCGACGGCCGCTGACGCGCTGGCGCTGAATCCGGACGGTATCTTCCTGTCGAACGGCCCTGGCGACCCGGAACCGTGCGATTACGCGATCGCCGCAACGCGCGAATTCATCGAGCGCGGCATTCCGACGTTCGGCATCTGTCTGGGCCATCAGATCATGGGTCTCGCCGTCGGCGCGAAGACCATGAAGATGAAGACGGGCCACCACGGCGCGAATCATCCCGTGAAGGACCTCGACGACGGCCGAGTCGTCATCACGTCGCAGAACCACGGCTTCGCGGTCGACGCCGACACGCTGCCCGCCAACGCGAAGGTGACGCACGTGTCGCTATTCGACGGCACGCTGCAAGGCTTCGCGCTGACCGACAAGCCGGCATTCTGCTTCCAGGGTCACCCGGAGGCGTCGCCCGGTCCGCACGACATCGCCTATCTGTTCGACCGCTTCACCGCGTTGATGGACACGGCGAAGGGCAACAAGTCGGCAGCGGCGTAATCAGGCGTTCGCAATAACAGCGACGGTAAGAAAGCGCGCCCCGCGACGCCGTTCGGCTGGCCCATCTGGGCACGGTCCGAATGGCACACCGCCGGCGCGCCAACGGTAAGAACTCAGGAATACATTAGCGAGAGCGTTATGCCCAAGCGGACAGACATCAAGAGCATCCTCATTATCGGCGCGGGTCCGATCATCATCGGCCAGGCGTGCGAGTTCGACTACTCGGGCGCGCAGGCGTGCAAGGCGCTGCGTGAGGAAGGCTACAAGGTCATTCTCGTCAACAGCAATCCGGCGACGATCATGACCGACCCGAATACGGCCGACGTCACCTACATCGAGCCGATCACGTGGGAAGTGGTTGAGCGCATCATCGCGAAGGAGCGCCCGGACGCGATCCTGCCGACGATGGGCGGCCAGACCGCGCTGAATTGCGCGCTCGATCTGCATCACCACGGCGTGCTGGAGAAGTACAAGGTCGAACTGATCGGCGCATCGCCGGAAGCGATCGACAAGGCCGAAGACCGTCAGAAGTTCAAGGACGCGATGACGAAGATCGGGCTCGGCTCGGCGAAGTCGGGCATCGCGCATTCGATGGAAGAAGCGTTGCAGGTGCAAGCGGAAATCGCGGCGTTCACGGGCGGCAGCGGTTACCCGATCGTGATCCGTCCGTCGTTCACGCTCGGCGGCTCGGGCGGCGGCATCGCGTACAACCGCGAAGAATTCGAAGAGATCTGCAAGCGCGGTCTCGACCTCTCGCCGACGCGTGAACTGCTGATCGAAGAATCGCTGCTCGGCTGGAAAGAGTACGAGATGGAAGTGGTCCGCGATAAAAAGGACAACTGCATCATCGTTTGCTCGATCGAAAACCTCGACCCGATGGGCATCCACACGGGCGACTCGATCACCGTCGCGCCGGCGCAGACGCTCACCGACAAGGAATATCAGATCCTGCGTAATGCATCGCTCGCGGTGCTGCGCGAGATCGGCGTCGATACGGGCGGATCGAACGTGCAGTTCTCGATCAATCCCGTCGACGGCCGGATGATCGTGATCGAAATGAACCCGCGCGTGTCGCGTTCGTCGGCGTTGGCTTCGAAGGCAACGGGCTTCCCGATCGCGAAGGTCGCGGCGAAGCTCGCCGTCGGCTATACGCTGGACGAACTGAAGAACGAAATCACGGGCGGTCAGACGCCGGCATCGTTCGAACCGACCATCGATTACGTCGTCACCAAGATCCCGCGTTTCGCGTTCGAAAAATTCCGCGAAGCCGATCCGCGTCTGACGACGCAGATGAAGTCGGTCGGCGAAGTGATGGCGATCGGCCGCACGTTCCAGGAGTCGTTCCAGAAGGCGCTGCGCGGTCTGGAAGTCGGCGTCGACGGTCTGGATGAAAAGACCACGAGCCGCGACGAAGTAATCCGCGAGATCGGCGAAGCCGGCCCGGACCGCATCTGGTACGTCGGCGACGCGTTCCGCCTCGGCCTGACGCAACAGGAAATCTTCGAGGAAACCGCAATCGACCCGTGGTTCCTCGCGCAGATCGAAGAGATCATCCGCAAGGAGAAGGCGCTCGAAGGCCGGACGCTCGCGAGCCTCACGAAGGAAGAGTTGACGTATCTGAAGCAGAGCGGCTTCTCGGATCGCCGCCTCGCGAAGTTGCTCGGCGCGACGGGCGCGGATGTGCGCAAGCGCCGTATCGAACTGAACGTGCGCCCCGTGTACAAGCGCGTCGATACCTGTGCGGCCGAGTTCGCGACGAAGACGGCGTACATGTACTCGACGTACGAAGAAGAGTGCGAAGCGAACCCGACGAACAACAAGAAGATCATGGTGCTGGGCGGCGGTCCGAACCGGATCGGCCAGGGCATCGAGTTCGACTACTGCTGCGTGCACGCCGCGCTCGCGATGCGCGAAGACGGCTACGAAACGATCATGGTCAACTGCAACCCTGAAACCGTATCGACCGACTACGACACGTCGGACCGACTGTACTTCGAGCCGCTGACGCTCGAAGACGTGCTTGAAATCGTCGACAAGGAAAAGCCGCTCGGCGTGATCGTTCAGTACGGCGGCCAGACGCCGCTGAAACTCGCGCTCGATCTCGAGGCGAATGGCGTGCCCATCGTCGGCACGTCGCCGGACATGATCGACGCTGCAGAAGACCGCGAGCGTTTCCAGAAGCTGCTGCAGGACCTCGGCCTGCGTCAGCCGCCGAACCGTACCGCACGTGCCGAAGACGAAGCGCTGAAGCTCGCCGACGAAATCGGCTATCCGCTCGTCGTGCGTCCTTCGTACGTGCTGGGTGGCCGTGCGATGGAAATCGTCCACGAGCCGCGCGACCTCGAGCGCTATATGCGCGAGGCCGTGAAGGTGTCGAACGATTCGCCCGTGCTGCTCGACCGCTTCCTGAACGACGCGATCGAATGCGATGTGGATTGCATCTCGGACGGCGACACGGTGTTCATTGGCGGCGTGATGGAGCACATCGAACAGGCAGGCGTCCACTCAGGCGATTCGGCTTGCTCGCTGCCGCCGTATTCGCTGTCGAAGGAAACCGTCGCTGAACTCAAGCGCCAGACGGGCGCGATGGCAAAGGCGCTGAACGTGGTCGGTCTGATGAACGTGCAGTTCGCGATTCAGCAGGTGCCGCAGGCGGATGGCTCGAAGCTCGACGTCATCTACGTGCTCGAAGTGAACCCGCGTGCTTCGCGTACGGTGCCGTACGTGTCGAAGGCGACCAGCCTGCCGCTCGCAAAGATCGCAGCGCGCGCGATGGTCGGCCAGAAGCTCGCGCAGCAGGGCGTGACGAAGGAAGTGATTCCGCCGTACTTCAGCGTGAAGGAAGCCGTGTTCCCGTTCGTCAAGTTCCCGACGGTCGACCCGGTGCTCGGACCGGAAATGCGTTCGACGGGCGAAGTGATGGGCGTGGGTCAAACCTTCGGCGAGGCGTTGTTCAAGTCGCAGCTCGCGGCGGGTTCGCGTTTGCCGGAGACGGGCACCGTGCTGCTGACCGTGATGGACGCCGACAAGCCGAAGGCTGTCGAAGTCGCGCGGATGCTGCATGAGCTGGGCTATCCGCTCGTCGCGACGAAGGGCACGGCTGCGGCGATCGAAGCGGCCGGTGTGCCGGTGAAGGTCGTCAACAAGGTGAAGGACGGCCGTCCGCACATCGTCGACATGATCAAGAACGGCGAAATCGCACTCGTCTTCACGACCGTCGACGAAACGCGCGCAGCGATCGCCGATTCGCGTTCGATCCGCATGAGCGCGCAGGCGAACAAGGTCACGTACTACACGACGATGTCGGGCGCGCGTGCCGCCGTTGAAGGCTTGCGTTATCTGAAGGATCTGGAAGTCTATGATTTACAAGGACTCCACGCTCGCCTAAACTAAGGCTTCAGATTTCTGTCCAAGTCGTAAGTGCCGCGGTTAAGCGGCGTCCCTAAGGTGTCAGATCGGGCTTTGTGCCACGTTTGCGCACCGTACCGGGATGCACTTAACCGCGGTGATTTTTTTTGTGGCTGTCTTTTGCCAAAGAGTTGTTTATGAGCACTATTCCATTGACGAAGCGCGGCGCAGACCAACTGCGCGACGAATTGCAGCGCCTGAAATCGGTTGAGCGTCCGTCCGTCATCAATTCGATCGCGGAAGCGCGTGCCCAGGGCGATCTGTCGGAAAACGCCGAGTACGACGCTGCGAAAGAGAAGCAGGGCTTTATCGAAGGCCGCATTGCTGACATCGAATCGAAGCTGGCGGCCGCGCAAATCATCGATCCGGCCGCGCTCGACGCGGAAGGCCGCGTCGTGTTCGCCGCGACGGTCGATCTGGAAGATCTCGATTCGGGTGCTTCGGTTACCTATCAAATCGTCGGCGACGACGAAGCCGATCTCGAGCGCGGTCTCATCTCCGTCAGCTCGCCGATCGCGCGCGCGCTGATCGGCAAGACGGAAGGCGATGTCGCGTCGGTGCAGGCACCGGGCGGCGTGCGCGAGTACGAAATCATCGCGGTCCGTTACATCTGAGGCGGCCGCCGTGTCTTCGATGCCGCATCGCCTGTTCCGCCTGTTGACGGTCATCTGGGTCGGCAGCCTGCTGACCATTGGCTACGCCGTGGCGCCCGTGCTGTTCACGTCGCTCGACCGGATGACGGCGGGCGCGGTGGCGGCACAGCTGTTTCGCATCGAAGGCGTGATCGGCGTGGTATGCGGCGTGCTGTTGCTCGCGCTGTGCAATGTGCTGGTCCGGCGCGGGGGCGACGCGTATCGGCGTCTGCGCTGGCTGATCGCCGGCATGCTGGTGTGCGTGCTGGTCGGCTACTTCGCGCTGCAGCCGTTCATGAATGCGCTGCGCATCGCCGCGCAGGAAGCGGGCACAGATGTCGGCCACTCCGTTTATGCAAGCCGCTTTGGCATGCTGCACGGCGTGTCGAGCGTGTTCTATCTGATCGAAAGCCTGTTGGGTATCGTGCTCGCCTGGAAGCTGCCGGCGGGAACGGGTATTGGCGGCGCGGAGCGGGGCGCGGGACGCGTCGCTGGCCGGACTGCCGGATAGCGCGTCGGCGCTGATTGCGTCCGGGCAGGCGGGCAGACTGGCTTGTCGGCGCTCAAGGGCGCGGCGCCCTTCAAATTCTCTTCGGTCGGCGCGGTCCAGGCCAGATGGCCAAGACCGAAACCTCAAACTGGTTTTTTCCGCGCCACGCCGGTTTTATTTCGACGTCTGATGCATGCGCTTCGCGCTGGTCTGGCGCTTCTTCGCTTTCTTGATGTTGCCACCAGCGGTGACGCGCTCGTTGCCGCGAACCACCAGTTTCTGCGCTTTGGGCTTGCGCGTCGGATTTTCGGACGGTTTGACGACCTTCACGACGCGCGGCGCGCGGCCCTTGTTTGTCGGCGATTCACCAACGGCCTCACGTGCGCTCGGCAGTACGCCGCGCTTCGTCTTTACAGCGGTCTTCGCAGCGGGAGCGCGTTCGGCGGCCACCTTTTCCGGCTTCCAGATGACGAGCAGCTTGCCGATATGCTGGATCGGCGCCGCATTCAGGCGATCGCAGATTTCGTCGTAGATGGCGAGGCGCTCTTCGCGTTCGTCGCCGAACACGCGGATCTTGATCAGCTGGTGCGCTTTCAGATGGACCTTGACTTCCGCCAGCACGGAATCGGTCAGCCCGTCGGCGCCGATGATCACGACCGGCTTGAGCGCGTGAGCCTGGGAGCGCAGTTCGGCGCGTTGTTCGGAAGAAACTTTGAGGGCGGGCATGAGAAGTAGAAGACTCGACTAAAATGGCGACGCCCGCGAGCAGGGATCGGTGGTCCGGCAAACCGGCGATCCGGCGGAACAGCAGGCGGTACGCGAAAAATCAGGAAACTGCGGCCAGGAAACTGCGGGCGATGAATCCGGGGCGAGGCCGGCGCCAGAGAGTGACGGCAGCGGCAGCGCGGACTACAAGCAGAACCACGAGCGCGGCAGACGGCCTTTGGCTGCAGTCGCGCGAATTAAACGCGTATTATCCGCTAAAAGCGCGGCATTACGTAGCAAGAGTTCAACGTTTAATGGCAAAAAACAAGTTCAACACGTCGTGGCTGCACGACCACATCAACGATCCGTACGTGAAAATGGCGCAGCGGGAGGGCTATCGCGCCCGCGCAGCCTACAAGCTGAAGGAAATCGACGAGCAGGACAAGCTGATCCGCCCGGGTCAGGTGATCGTCGATCTGGGCGCCGCGCCCGGCAGCTGGAGTCAGTACGTACGCAACAAGCTCGCGCAGGGCAAACATCGCGACGCGCAGCGGGACGGCGGAATCGACGGCACGATCATTGCGCTCGATCTGCTGCCGATGGAGCCGATCGCCGACGTTCATTTCATCCAGGGCGACTTCCGTGAGGACAATGTTCTCGAACAACTGGAAGAAGTCGTCGGAGATCGCGATGTCGATCTTGTAATTTCGGATATGGCGCCCAACCTGTCGGGGGTGGCGGTGGCGGATGCCGCGCGGATCGAGCATGTGTGCGATCTCGCGCTGGAGTTTTCGCAGAACCACCTCAAACCTGATGGTGCCCTTTTAGTCAAATGCTTTCACGGCAGCGGTTACAGCCAGATTGTCGAAAAGTTCAAGCATCAGTTTAAGACGGTGGCCGCTCGGAAACCGAAGGCGTCCCGGGACAAATCCTCCGAGACGTTCATTCTGGGTAGGCATCTGAAGCGACCCCGTTAAAAACGGGTGCAGTGATATGTAAGCCCGCATTTCCGGCACGCCGGAAAATAAGAGCGCTGAGGTTGCGCGGTACGCTATTTATGCGGTAGCGAATGCTTATGGCAGGGGTCTTCGGACTGGATTAGAATGCCTGAGTGGTGCCGCAAGGCAAATGTAGGCGCTTGTCTATGAGTGAAGGAGTGGTGCTTTGAACAACAACATGTTTTCGAAAGCAGCAGTGTGGCTGGTGATCGCACTGGTGCTGTTTACGGTGTTCAAGCAGTTCGACAAGCCCCGTGTCCAGGAAGGCGTTTCCTATTCGCAGTTCATGGACGACGCGAAAAGCGGCAAGGTCAAGAGTGTGATCGTTCAGGGGCGCAACCTCACGGTGACGCCGGCCGACGGTCAGAAGTATCAGATCGTGTCGCCGGGCGACATCTGGATGGTCGGCGACCTGATGAAGTATGGCGTGCAGGTCAGCGGCAAGGCAGATGACGAGCCGAACGCGCTGGTTTCCGCGTTGTATTACCTCGGGCCAACCATCCTGATCATCGGATTCTGGTTCTACATGATGAGACAGATGCAGGGAGGCGGGAAAGGCGGTGCTTTCTCGTTCGGTAAATCCCGCGCGCGTCTGATCGATGAGAATAACAACGCAATTAATTTCTCGGATGTCGCCGGCTGCGACGAGGCCAAGGAAGAAGTGTCCGAACTGGTCGACTTCCTGCGCGATCCGCAGAAGTTCCAGAAGCTGGGCGGCCGTATTCCACGCGGCGTGCTGCTGGTCGGCCCGCCAGGAACCGGTAAGACGCTGCTTGCGCGTGCTATCGCGGGTGAGGCGAAGGTGCCGTTTTTCAGCATCTCGGGTTCGGACTTCGTCGAAATGTTCGTCGGCGTTGGCGCGGCTCGTGTGCGCGACATGTTCGAGCAGGCCAAGAAGCATGCGCCTTGCATCGTGTTCATCGACGAAATCGATGCGGTCGGCCGTCATCGCGGCGCCGGCATGGGCGGCGGTAACGACGAACGCGAACAGACGCTGAACCAGATGCTCGTCGAAATGGACGGCTTCGAGGCGAACTCGGGTGTGATCGTCATTGCTGCGACGAACCGTTCGGACGTGCTCGACAAGGCGCTGCTGCGTCCGGGCCGTTTCGACCGTCAGGTGTATGTCGGTCTGCCGGATATCCGTGGCCGCGAGCACATCATGAAGGTGCACCTGCGCAAGGTGCCGATCGCAAACGACGTCGACGCGGCAGTGATCGCGCGTGGCACACCGGGCTTCTCGGGCGCCGATCTGGCGAACCTCGTGAACGAAGCGGCGTTGTTCGCCGCGCGTCGCGGCAAGCGCATCGTCGAAATGCAGGACTTCGAGGACGCGAAGGACAAGATCTTCATGGGTCCGGAGCGCAAGTCGGCCGTGATCCGCGAAGACGCGAAGCGCGCGACGGCTTACCACGAGTCGGGCCATGCGGTGATCGCCAAGCTGCTGCCGAAGGCGGACCCGGTGCACAAGGTCACGATCATCCCGCGCGGCCGTGCGCTGGGTGTGACGTGGCAGTTGCCGGAGCACGACAACGAGACGTATTCGAAGGACTACCTGCTCGACCGTCTGGCCATTCTGTTCGGCGGCCGCGTGGCGGAAGAGCTGTTCCTGAACCTGATCAGCACGGGCGCATCCGACGACTTCAACAAGGCGACGGCGACCGCACGTGCCATGGTGGCGCGCTTCGGCATGACCGACGCGTTGGGGCCGATGGTCTACGTCGACGACGAGAACGATGCGTCGCCGTTCGGCCGTGGCTTTACGCGTACCATTTCCGAGGCGACGCAGCAGAAGGTCGACGCAGAAATCCGTCGTGTGCTGGACGATCAGTACAACCTCGCCAAGCGTCTGCTCGACGAGAACCGCGACAAGGTCGAGGCGATGACCGCCGCGCTGATGGAGTGGGAAACGATCGACGCCGATCAGATCAACGACATCATGGCTGGACGTCCGCCGCGCTCGCCGAAGAGCTCGCCGTCGCCTGGCGATGCATCGGGCGGCAGCAGCCCGGGCACGGAAGTGAAGCCGGGCAGCGCGACCGCGCCGGCTACCTGATGATCGGTTAAAGGTGTTTTACGGGCCGGTGTGTTTTCACACCGGCCCGTTTTCATTTCTAATGCTGCTCGGATCGCGATACGGTCGTTTCGCGGTCGTTCTTAACCCTTCGCCTACGTAGTACGCTCCTGTCTCGTGTCAAACGCCCAATCCCCGCTTCATCCCATTCCCGAGCCGATGCAATGCGGCCGGTTCGTCTTTACGTTCGAACGCCCGCTTGTGATGGGCATTCTGAACGTCACACCCGATTCGTTTTCCGATGGCGGCCTGTACGCAGAGCCCAGCAAGGCGCGGCTGCAGGCGGAGCTGATGCTGGCCGACGGTGCCGACATCATCGACATTGGCGGCGAGTCGACGCGGCCTGGCGCGCCGCCCGTACCGCTCGAAGACGAACTGGATCGCGTGATCCCCCTCGTCAAGGAACTGAGCGACGCAGGGATTCCCGTATCCGTCGACACGTACAAACCTGAAGTTATGCGCCATGCGCTGGCGGCGGGCGCTGATCTGATTAATGATATCTGGGGCTTCAGGATGCCCGGCGCGATCGACGCCGTGAAGGACAGCCAGTGTGGTCTGTGCGTGATGCATATGCTGGGCGAACCGCAGACGATGCAGGTCGGCGAACCCGCCTACGCGGACGTCGTCGCTGAGATCCGCGCCTTCCTCGACGAACGTGTCAATACGATGATCCGTGCAGGTGTTGCAAAAAATCGTATCAGCGTCGATCCAGGATTCGGATTTGGCAAGACGGTCGAGCATAATTACGCGCTGCTTGCTCACTTGCCTGAGACCGCGCCGATCGTCGGCACGCCGCTGCCCATTCTGGCGGGCATGTCGCGCAAGTCGATGCTGGGCGCTGTCGTGAACCGGCCCGCGCGGCAACGCGTAGCGGCGAGTGTCGCGGCGGCTGTGTGCGCGGCTGAACGGGGGGCGGCAATCATCCGCGTGCATGACGTCGAGCAGACAGTGGATGCACTAAAAGTATGGGCGGCGACGCGCGACGCAGCGCGGCGCGCCTGATCTCCACGCTTGGGAGGAAAATTCCAATATGGCACGTCGATATTTCGGAACGGATGGGATTCGTGGCAAGGTCGGCGAAGGGCCGATCACGCCTGACTTTGTGCTGCGGCTCGGCTACGCAGCCGGCAAGGTGCTCGCGGGCGCCGACACCTGGGCGAAGACGGGCACGCGGCCCACGGTGCTGATCGGCAAGGACACGCGCGTGTCGGGCTATATGCTCGAGGCGGCGCTGGAGTCGGGCTTCTCGGCGGCGGGCGTCGACGTGATGCTGGCCGGTCCGATGCCGACGCCTGGCGTCGCGTATCTGACGCGCGCGCTGCGTCTTGCGGCGGGCGTCGTGATCAGCGCTTCGCACAATCCGTACTACGACAACGGCATCAAGTTCTTCTCCGCGGACGGCAACAAGCTGCCGGACGAGGTCGAGTTGCAGATCGAGGAGCAACTGGACAAGCCGCTCGATTGCGCACCGTCCGAGCGCCTCGGCAAGGCGCGGCGTCTGGACGACGCAGCGGGCCGTTACATCGAGTTCTGCAAGAGCACGTTCCCGCAGGCGTTCGATCTGCGCGGCATGAAGCTGGTCGTCGACTGTGCGCACGGCGCGGCGTACGACGTCGCGCCGCACGTGTTCCATGAACTCGGCGCGGACGTGATCACGATCGGCGTCTCGCCGAACGGCTTCAACATCAACGACGGCGTCGGCGCGACGGCACCCGACGCGCTCGTGCGCGCGGTGCGCGCGAACAAGGCGGATCTCGGCATCGCGCTCGACGGCGACGCCGACCGTCTGCAGGTCGTCGACGCGAACGGGCGGCTCTACAACGGCGACGAACTGCTGTACGTGCTGGTGAAGGACCGCATCGCGACGCAAGGCAAGGTCGAAGGCGCGGTGGGCACGCTGATGACCAATATGGCCGTCGAAGTCGCGCTGAAGAAGACGGGCGTGCAGTTCGTGCGTGCCGCCGTCGGCGACCGCTACGTGCTGGAACAATTGCGCGAGCATGGCTGGGAGCTTGGCGCGGAAGGCTCGGGACACATCCTGTCGCTGGATCGTCATTCGACGGGCGACGGTATCGTCTCCGCGTTGCTGGTGCTGGCAGCGATGCAACGCAGCGGCCGTTCGCTCGAGCAGTTGCTCGAAGGCGTCAATCTGTTCCCGCAGAAGCTGATCAACGTACGGATGCAGCCGGGCGCGGACTGGAAGGGTAGCGATGCCATCCGCAGGGCCATCAGCGAGGCGGAGGGCGCGCTCGACGGCCGTGGCCGCGTGCTGATACGCGCGTCGGGCACCGAGCCCGTCCTGCGCGTCATGGTCGAGGCGGCGGACGAGAAAGATGCGGTGTATCACGCGGAAACGATCGCGGACGTCGTCAAGCAAGCGACGACCTGATTCGCGACGCTAGCGTTTCGGATAAAAGGGCGGCGACATGCCGCCCTTTTTTATGCTCAGTTGACTCCCGCTCGCGCCACGAACGTCCAATCGAACGTCGGCATCCGCAAACGTTCGCGACGGCCAATCACGAGCATAAAACCGCCGATTCAAAGCGCATCTGCTACGCCCGTAGAAACCCTGACATAGAGCCTTTCACGGCCGTAATAGAACTGTCACGGGAAGTTCACGATTAGTCACATGACTGTCACAATGGGCCACTATTCTTCGCGGTGTCGTTGCACACGCTCATAACCACGGAGAAAACATGAAACTGATGCAAACCGCGTTCGCTGGCATGGCTGGCGCTCTCTTCGCGATCGCAGCGCAAGCCGCCGATATCACTGGCGCGGGCAGCACCTTTGCAGCACCGATCTACACGAAGTGGGCAGATGCTTACCAGAAGACGGGCGGCGGCAAGGTCAACTATCAGGGCATCGGCTCGTCGGGCGGGGTCAAGCAGATCGTCGCGAAGACGGTTGACTTCGCAGGCTCGGACGCTCCGCTGAAGGACGACGAACTCGCGAAGGAAGGCCTGTTCCAGTTCCCGACGGTGGTCGGCGGCGTGGTGCCCGTGATCAACGTGCCGGGCGTGAAGGCTGGCGAAATCACGCTGTCGGGTGAAGTGCTCGGCGACATCTACCTGGGCAAGGTCAAGAAGTGGAATGACCCGGAAATCGCAGCCCTGAACCCGAAGGTCAAGCTGCCGGATACCGACATCGCCGTGGTCCGCCGCGCTGACGGTTCGGGCACGAGCTTCATCTGGACGAACTACCTGTCGAAGGTCAACCCCGAGTGGAAGTCGAAGATCGGCGAAGGCTCGACGGTCAACTGGCCGACGGGCACGGGCGGCAAGGGCAACGATGGTGTCGCAGCATTCGTGCAGCGTCTGCCGGGCGCAATCGGCTATGTCGAGTGGGCGTACGCGAAGCAAAACCACATGACCTACGTCGACCTGAAGAACTCGGCAGGCACGGTGGTCGAGCCGAAGACGGAAACGTTCAAGGCAGCGGCAGCCGGCGCTGACTGGTCGAAGTCGTTCTACCAGATCCTGACGAACGAGCCGGGCAAGAACGCATGGCCGATCGTCGGCGCGACGTTCGTGCTGCTGCACACGACGCAGGAAAAGGGTCCGCAAGGCGCGGAAACGCTGAAGTTCTTCGACTGGGCGTTCAAGAACGGCAGCCAGGCTGCGAACGATCTGGACTACATCACGCTGCCGGAATCGGTCGTGTCGGAAATCAAGACGCAGTGGAAGGCAAAGGTCAAGGACGCATCGGGCAAGGCACTCGCCGAGTAATCCTCGACTTGCAGCAACAGCAGCAAGCACCGCGCGCATGATATCTGGATGATGCGCGCGGCCGGCCGCCCGGCTTCGATGGAGCCCGGCGGCCATCGTTCTGGCCGTCTGGCATACGCCAAACGGCAACCGGAAACAGGTTTATCAGCTCCCATGTCCGACCTCCCTCTCACTTCTGACGCGGCCCGGTCGACTCCGCCCGGTAGCACGACGCAGAAAGCGCCCAGCCGCGCGGGCGACGTCATTTTCGGCGGCATTGCCAAGCTTTCCGCCATCGTTACGCTACTGCTGCTCGGCGGCATTATCGTGTCGCTGGTCGTCGCTTCGTTGCCGACGATCCAGAAATTCGGCTTCGCCTTCCTGTGGACGGCCGACTGGGATCCACCTTCCGAACAGTTCGGCGCGCTGGTGCCCATCTACGGCACGATTGCGACGTCGATCATTGCACTCATCATCGCGGTGCCTGTGAGCTTCGGCATCGCGCTCTTCCTGACCGAACTGTCGCCCGCCTGGCTGCGCCGGCCGCTCGGCATCGCGATCGAGCTGCTCGCTGCGATTCCGTCGATCGTCTACGGCATGTGGGGCCTGCTCGTGTTCGCGCCGATCTTCGCGCAGTATTTCGAAAAGCCGCTTGGCCAGCTGCTCGGCGGCCTGCCCATCGTCGGCGCGCTGTTCAAGGGCGCGCCCATCGGCATCGGCATCCTGTGCGCGGGCGTGATTCTCGCGATCATGATCATTCCGTACATCGCGTCCGTGATGCGCGACGTGTTCGAAGTCACGCCCGTGCTGCTGAAGGAATCGGCGTACGGCATCGGCTGCACGACGTGGGAAGTGATGTGGAAGATCGTGCTTCCGTTCACGAAGACGGGTGTGATCGGCGGCGTGATGCTCGGCCTTGGCCGCGCGCTCGGCGAGACGATGGCCGTCACGTTCGTGATCGGCAATACGAACCTGCTCGACAATGTGTCGCTGTTCTCGCCGGGTAACAGCATCACGTCGGCGCTCGCGAACGAGTTCGCGGAAGCGGCGCCCGGCCTGCATACGGCCGCCTTGATGGAACTCGGTTTGATCCTGTTTGTGATTACCTTCATCGTGCTGGCGATTTCGAAGATCATGCTGCTTCGCCTCGAGAAAGGGGAGGGCGCGAAATGAGCCAGTCCTCGTTGAACATGCCGGGCAGCACCGACGCCGCAGCGCTCGAAGCGATGCGCACCAGGCTGCAAAAGCGCCGCAAGGTCACCAATGCGATCGCGCTGACGATGTCGCTCGCCGCGATGGCGTTCGGTCTCCTCTGGCTGGTGTGGATTCTCTACACGACGCTGCGTCTGGGCATCGGCGGCCTGTCCGTCGAACTCTTCACGCAGTCGACGCCGCCGCCGAACACGGACGGCGGCGGTCTGGCGAACGCGATCGTCGGCAGCCTGATGCTGGTGGTGATCGCCACGTTTGTCGGCACGCCCATCGGCATCATGGCGGGCGTGTATCTCGCCGAGTACGGCCAGAAGGGCTGGCTGGCGAGCATCACGCGCTTCATCAACGACATCCTGCTGTCGGCGCCGTCGATCGTCGTCGGTCTGTTCGTGTATGCGCTGGTCGTCGCGAAGATGGGCCACTTCAGCGGCTGGGCGGGTGTCATCTCGCTGGCGCTGCTGCAGATTCCCATCGTGATCCGCACCACGGAAAACATGCTGAAGCTCGTGCCCAACGCGTTGCGCGAAGCGGCATTTGCACTCGGCACGCCGAAGTGGAAGATGGTGCTGTCGATTACGTTGAAGGCGTCGGTGGCGGGCATCGTGACGGGCGTGTTGCTGGCCATCGCGCGTATCGCCGGCGAAACGGCGCCGCTGCTCTTTACGGCGCTGTCCAATCAATTCTTCACGCTGGACATGAATCAACCGGTTGCGAACCTGCCGGTCACGATCTTCAAGTTCGCGATGAGCCCGTTTGCGCAGTGGCAATCGCTCGCGTGGGCTGGCGTCTTCCTGATCACGCTCGGAGTGTTGGGACTCAACATCCTCGCGCGTACGATCTTCTCGAAAAAGTAAGGGCGGAGCGATCCGATGAACATGGCAGAAAGTCACCTGAATCCCGTCGAACGCCCGGCGGCACCCGCCGGTTTCGACCCGGCGCAGAGCGGTCAAGCAGCAGCGCCCTCGCGCCCGAAGATCGAAGTCAACAACCTGAACTTCTTCTACAACAAGTATCACGCGCTGAAGAACATCAACCTGCAGATTCCCGAAGGCAAGGTGACTGCGTTCATCGGTCCGTCGGGTTGCGGCAAGTCGACGTTGCTGCGCACGTTCAACAAGATGTATGCGCTTTACCCCGAGCAGCGCGCCGAAGGCGAGATCCTGATGGACGGCGAAAATCTGCTCACGACGAAGCGCGACATCTCGTTGCTGCGTGCGCGCATCGGCATGGTGTTCCAAAAGCCGACGCCGTTCCCGATGTCGATCTACGACAACATCGCGTTTGGCGTGAAGATGTTCGAAACGCTGTCGCGTTCGGAGATGGACGACCGCGTCGAGTGGGCGCTGACCAAGGCGGCGCTGTGGAACGAAGTGAAGGACAAGTTGGGCCAGAGCGGCTATGGCCTGTCGGGCGGCCAGCAGCAGCGTCTGTGTATCGCGCGCGGCATTGCGATCCGTCCGGAAGTGCTGCTGCTCGACGAACCGTGCTCGGCGCTCGACCCGATCTCGACGGGGCGCATCGAAGAGCTGATCGCCGAACTGAAGAGCGACTATACGGTGGTGATCGTCACGCACAACATGCAGCAGGCGGCGCGTTGTTCGGACTACACTGCGTATATGTACTTGGGTGAGCTGATCGAATTCGGCGACACCGAGAAGATATTCATCAAGCCGGTTCGCAAGGAAACGGAAGACTACATCACGGGCCGTTTCGGCTAAGCGCTGAGCGCACGAGCTTAGGGAGTACGACATGACCGACAAACACCTGTCCAGCCAGTTCGACGCCGATCTGAACGCCGTGTCTTCGAAGGTGCTCGAAATGGGCGGCCTGGTCGAGGCGCAGATCGTTGCGGCGATGAACGCGCTGAACGAATTCGACATCGGTATCGCCGATCAGGTGATCGCCGCCGAAGACCGTCTGAACCAGATGGAAGTCGAGATCGACGAAGAGTGCAGCAACATCATCGCGCGGCGTCAGCCGACGGCGCGTGACCTGCGCCTCGTGATGGCGATCTCGAAGACCATCACGAACCTCGAACGCGCCGGCGACGAGGCCGAGAAGATCGCGAAGCGCACCAAGCGCCTGTCGGAAGACGGCGCGTCGCGCACGATCAACATCGCCGAGATCAAGCTGTCGGGCGATATGGCCGTGAGCATCCTGCGCCGCGCGCTCGATGCGTTCGCGCGCCTCGACACCGTGGCCGCCGCGCAGATCGTGCGCGACGACAAGGCGATCGACGAGGAATTCCGCGCGTTCGTGCGCAAGCTGATTTCGTACATGACGGAAGATCCGCGTTTGATCTCCGTGGGGCTGGACTTCCTGTTCATCGCGAAGGCGATCGAGCGGATCGGCGACCACTCGAAGAACATCGCCGAGTTCATCATCTACGTGGTGAAGGGCACGGACGTGCGCCATATGGGCCGCGACGCGCTCGAACGCGAGGCGCTCAGCTGATGCTGAGCTGATTCGTGAGCGGATGTGTCTATCCGCTCACGCAAACCGTTTTCATCGCATACCGTTTATCAAGAGGCGCCAATGCCCAGCAGTATTCTCGTTATCGAAGATGAACCCGCAATTTCCGAGCTGATCTCGGTCAACTTGCAACACGCGGGCCATTGTCCGATTCGTGCGTACAACGCCGAACAGGCGCAGAACCTGATCAGCGATGTGCTTCCCGATCTCGTGCTGCTCGACTGGATGCTGCCGGGCAAATCGGGTATTGCGTTCGCGCGCGACCTGCGCAACAACGAGCGCACCAAGCATATTCCCATCATCATGCTGACGGCGCGCGGCGACGAGCAGGACAAGGTGCTTGGCCTCGAAATCGGCGCCGACGACTACGTGACGAAGCCGTTTTCGCCGAAGGAACTGATGGCGCGCATCAAGGCGGTGCTGCGCCGCCGCGCACCGCAGTTGACGGAAGACGTCGTTGCGATCAACGGGCTGAAGCTCGACCCGGCCACGCACCGCGTCGCGGCGCATGCGGAAGGCAACGAGATCAAGCTCGATCTCGGTCCGACGGAATTCCGTCTGCTGCACTTCTTCATGACGCACCCGGAGCGCGTGCACAGCCGCACGCAACTGCTCGATCAGGTGTGGGGCGACCATGTGTTCGTCGAAGAGCGCACGGTCGACGTGCACATCAAGCGTCTGCGCGCGGCGCTCAAGCCGGCGGGCTGCGATGCGATGATCGAGACGGTGCGTGGCAGCGGGTATCGCCTGGCCAAGAGCGCATAAGGTAAACTGATTGGAAAAACACGAAGCGCGCTGCGGCATCTCAACGCAGCGCGCTTTGTTGTCTCTGTAGTCTTCAGATTGGTCTTCTAGGTTGCAGGAACACATGAACATCATCTGGGCGCGCTCCCTGGTATCGCTTGTGCTCCTCGCTGTGCTGTGCGTGCTTGTCGGCGTGTTCGTCAGCACCAAGGCGGCGTTGACGCTTGCCGTGCTCGCACTGCTCGCGCAAGGCATCTTCAGCACGTTTCACAAGCAGCGCTTGTGGCGCCTGCTCGATGCGCCTGTGTATGGCGAAGTGCCGAGCGCGCCGGGCATCTGGGGCGAAATCTACTACCGGTTGCACAAGCTCGCGAAGCGCTGGCACGCGCAGGTGCGCCAGGTCGAGCAGCAGCACTCGCGCTTCATTCAGGCGATCCAGGCGTCGCCCAACGGTGTTGCGATGCTCGACGATCACGATCAGATCGAGTGGTGCAACGCCATCTCCGAACAGCACTTCGGCCTCGATGCGAAGCGCGATCTGCGCCAGCACATCACGCATCTCGTGCGTCATCCCGACTTTGTCCGCTATCTGAATTCGCATCGTTACGAAGAGATGCTGATCATGCGCGGGATGGGCGACAAGCGGCAGAACGTGATTTCCGTGCAGGTCTTTCCGTACGGCGAGAATCGCAAGCTGGTGCTGTCGCAGGACATTACGGAGCTGGAACGCACCGACGCGATGCGCCGCGATTTTGTCGCGAACGTATCGCACGAGTTGAAGACGCCGCTGACCGTGCTGTCAGGTTTTCTCGAAACGATGCGCGAGTTGCCGCTCGACGAGAGCGAGCGTGTTCGTTATCTGGATCTGATGATGCAGCAGGCGCAGCGGATGCAGCATATCGTCAGCGATCTGCTCGTGCTTGCGACGCTCGAAGGCGATAACAAGCCGCCGAGCAGCCAGATGGTCGATATGCGTGCGGTGCTGCGGCATTTGCGGGACGATGCGCAGAGTCTTTCTGGTGGACGTCATCGGGTGACGTTCGATGCCGACGAGGCGCTTACCGTAACCGGTGTTGAGACTGAAATCCTCAGCGCGTTCGGGAATCTCGTTACGAATGCGATTCGGTATACGCCTGACGGTGGTTCGATTAGTGTGAGCTGGCATGCCCAAGGCGGGCAGGCTACGTTTGCTGTTACCGATAGTGGGCTTGGGATTCCGGCTGCGGATATTCCGCGGTTGACTGAGCGGTTTTATCGCGTAGATCGGAGTCGGTCGCGGGATACAGGGGGCACCGGGCTCGGGCTGGCTATCGTCAAGCATGTGCTGCAACGGCATGATGCACAGCTTGATGTGAAGAGTGAAGAAGGGCGGGGGAGTGTGTTTACCGTGCGGTTTCCTGTTGCGAGGACGGCGCGGTTGCAGTCGACGGCGGCATAGGTTCGGTTTTTTTGTCTTTGCTTTTGTTTTTTGTTTTGCTTTTTCGCTGGCATCCGCGTGATGTTATTGGTGCCTCAAGCGTTGCCCCTGTGCGGGGCGGCACCTACTTTTCTTTGCCGCCGCAAAGAAAAGTAGGCAAAAGAAAGCGGCTCACACCGCCAGTTCTTGTATTTGCCTGAGGGCCCCCAAAGGCTCTTACCCTTCACACGGCAACGCGCCAGTCCTCGCTCGTCGCCAACGTTCTCTCTCTACGCCTCACCCGCTTCATGTGCCCGCGTCGCAGCACGCCCTGCCAGATAGGCCACCGCCGCCTAGGTGGCAAACTGTGTGTAGGCTTTTGTGCCCTACACGCACCACTCCGAACTATGTAGCAAGGCTGGTGTTTCTGGTAAGAGCGCTAACCTCTACGGTGCGACAACCTACACACAGTTTGCCACCTGGGCGGCAGCAATCATTCGCTGCCGCTGGCTCGTGTTTGGGTGTCTGAAGCGGGTGATGCGATTGTTCGAAGCGTTGGCAACCAGCACCGGCCAGGGCACTGCCGTGTGACGGATGGGGACGTTGGGGGCCCGTGGATAGGAACACGGGCTGGCGGTGTGAGCCGCTTTCTTTTGCCTGGCGGTTTCAAATGTGAAGCGCAACACAATGCCTAGTGAACGGAATTATCAGGTTGAGAAGCAAGTGCAAGCATGGTGGCGAAGACTTCGAACGGCGAG
>Ga0207426_1000239_pt1 | contig 123307 bp, 112 predicted proteins | sample AraplaMF_Cvi_mMS_FD_184265 | JGI IMG/M metagenome (GOLD analysis project Ga0207426, IMG submission 184265) | Arabidopsis root microbial communities from the University of North Carolina, USA - plate scrape MF_Cvi_mMS (SPAdes) (version 2) | ecosystem: Host-associated > Plants > Roots >... | reverse complement strand
TCGCGGTCAGCGCCGCGGCAGATTCCAGCCGGAGGTCCGGGTACACGCTGCCCTGGACGATGCCGAACTGGCCGTATCCAGGCCGGGCGACGAAGGCGTCGCGCGAGCGCTGGGCCCAGCCCATCGACAGGCGCATCGAGCTGGCCGCCACCTCCGGCTCCGCCGGGAACGGCGTGCATTCGTCGAAGGCCATGGTGATGGTGGCGTCGAGCAGGTGCTGGATCTCGGTCGACCGCGCCGGGCTCAGCCGGTGCTCGCTGCCGTCGAGATGCGAGCGGAAGGTCACGCCATCCTTGTCCATGCGCCGCAGCTGCGACAGCGACATCACCTGGAAGCCGCCGGAATCGGTCAGGATCGGGCCGGGCCAGTTCATGAAGCGGTGCAGGCCGCCCAGCCGGGCCACCCGCTCCGCCCCCGGGCGCAGCATCAGATGGTAGGTGTTGCCCAGCACGATCTGCGCGCCGGTGGCCGCCACCTCCTCCGGCCGCATCGCCTTCACCGTGGCGGCGGTGCCGACCGGCATGAAGGTCGGGGTCTGGACCACGCCATGGGCGGTGTGCAGGCGGGCGGTGCGGGCGGCGCCGTCGCGCGCCAGGGGCTCGAAGCGGAACTCAGTCATCTTTGTCCGAACGGTGCAGCAGGCAGGCGTCGCCATAGGAGTAGAAACGGTAGCCCGCGGAAATGGCATGGGCATAGGCCTGCTTCATCCGCTGCGCCCCTGCGAAGGCGCAGACCAGCATGAACAGGGTCGAGCGCGGCAGGTGGAAATTCGTCACCAGCAGGTCGACGGCGCGGAAGCGGTAGCCCGGGGTGATGAAGATCGCGGTCGACCCGTCGAAGGGCCGCGCGGCGCCGTCCTCGGCCGCGGCGCTCTCCAGCAGGCGTAGGCTGGTGGTGCCGACCGAGACGATGCGGCCGCCGGCGGCGCGCACGGCGTTGATCCGGTCCGCGGCCCCGGCGGTCAGCACGCCACGCTCGGCATGCATGACATGGCCTTCGACCGTGTCGCTCTTCACCGGCAGGAAGGTGCCGGCGCCGACATGCAGGGTCAGGCGCACGGTCTCGACGCCGCGCGCAGCCAGCGCGTCGAGCAGAGGCGGGGTGAAGTGCAGCCCCGCGGTCGGCGCGGCGACGGCGCCGTCATGCCTGGCGAAGACGGTCTGGTAATCGGCGCGGTCGCGCTCATCCGGCCCGTCCGGCCGGTCGATATAGGGCGGCAGCGGGATCTCGCCATGGCGCTGCAGCTGGCCGGCTAGGCCGGCGGGATCGTCAAAGGCCACCTCGACCTCGCCGGCCTCGCCCTTGGCGACGATGGTGGCGGCGAAGTCGTCAGCGAAGCGGACCACGTCGCCAGGCTTCAGCTTCTTGGCCGGACGGGCGAAGGCGCGCCAACGCCCGGCCTCAGCCGGCTGGTGCAGCATGATCTCGATACCCGCCAGGCCGCGCTTGCCGTGCAGCCGGGCCGGGATGACGCGGGTGTCGTTGACCACCAGCAGGTCGCCGGCCCTGAGCCGCCCGGGCAGGTCGCCGATCCGGCGGTCGGTCAGGCCGTCAGCCGCGACCTCCAGCAGACGGGCGGCCTCGCGTGGCTCGGCTGGCCGGTCGGCGATGAGTTGCCGCGGCAGATCGAAATCGAACTCGTCGACACGCATGGCGAAAGCCGGGTCAGCCGTTCTGCAGCGCCGGCATCGGCATGAGCAGGTTCATCAGCGCCCGGAACGGCGCCAGGAACAGCAAGGCGCAGGCCAGCTTCACCGACAGGTCGCCGGCCATCAGGGTCAGGATCGGCAGGCCAGTGCCGGCGAAGGCGATGGTGAAGAAGATCGCGGTGTCGACCACCGAGCCGAGGGCCGAGCCGATGAAGGGCGCGCGCCACCAGGCGGCGCGCCGCAGCCGGTCGAAGATGTGGATGTCGAGCAACTGGCCGACCAGGAAGGCGGTGCCGGAGGCGACGGCGATGCGCCAATCGGCCAGCCACAGCGACAGCAGGATGGCGAGGGCGAAGCCGACATAGGCGACCTGGCGGGCGCGGCGCGGACCGAAGAAGCGGTTGGTCAGGTCAGTGACCAGGAAGGTGACCGGATAGGTGAAGGCACCCCAGGTCAGCCAGTCGTTGATCGGGAACTGGACCAGGTAGTTCGAGGCGACCACGACGGCGATCATCGCGATCAGCGCCAGGCCCATGCCGCGGGTTTCGGTGCGCAAGACAGGCTCTTCCAATGCAAAACGCCCGCGGCGCAGCCCTCGGCGCCCGGGTCCGGTGGGGCTTTTAGCGCAACTCGGCCGGCTTGGCCACCCTTACGCCAAGCGGGGCCGCAGGATCCGCCCGATCACCGACAGGATGAGGCCGATCACCAGGAAGACGCCGAAGATCATGCCGAATAGGCCGGGCAGAAACCAGCGCCCGGCGAAGCCATCGATCGATGCGTCGGCGGGATCGGCGGGGTTATAGGCGACCGGCAGGTGCTGCCCCCGGGTGAAGGAGGTGCTGCGCACCAGGCTGCGGAACTGCGCCGTCACTCCCTGCGCCGTCGTGAACTCGACCACCGGGCCGTTGTCGAAATCGACGACCACGCCGTCGGCCATGGCCTGGCGGCTGCTGTTCATCTCGCGCCAAGCGAGCCCGCCGGCGGTGATCAGTCCCACGAGGCCAAGGCTGAAAAAAACTAGTCCCAGAATGGGCAATGCCCGGACGCCGGTGACTCGTGCCATCGCCGCCTCCCTTGTTCCGTCCAGGATCAAGCGAAGCGGGCCGCGAGGCAATCCCCCCGAAATTCGGGATGCGGCCGGTCAGGGCTGGACCAGCAGGAACAGCACGGCGCCGGCGCCCAGCAGGAGGAACGGGCTGACCCGGGTGAACAGCAGCGACAGGCAGGAGATCGCGGCGATGGCCCAGGCCAGCACCCCGCCCTCCGCCGCCTGCAGCAGGGTGAAGGAGGCGGCCAGCACCATGCCGGCGGCGACCGGCGCCAGCCCGGTCTCGACCGCGCGCTGCCACGCCGCGCCGCGATACCGGGCCCACAGCCGCGCCAGACCGTAGACCAGGAGCGAGGACGGAACGAAGATCGCCGCGGTCGCCACCAGCGCCCCGGCCCAGCCGGCGGCCTGCCAGCCGACCAGCGTCACCAGCAGCGATCCCGGCCCCGGCGTCATCCGCGACAGGCCGAACAGGTCGAGGAAGCGGGCGTCGGTCATCCAGCCATAGACCCCGACCGACTGGCGGTGGATGTCGGCGACGATGCTCTGGCCGCCGCCGACGCTGAGGAAGGACAGCGGCACGAAGACGATCAGCAGCCGCACCAGGACATTGTCCATCGGCTCTCAGTCCTTCCGTGGCCGCCAGGCGGCATAGGCGATGCTCAGCGGCGCCAGCACCGCCATCACCGGCAGCAGCGGCAGGTGCAGCACGCCGATGGCCACGAAGGTGACGACGATGATCGCAACCGGCACGACGGAGCGGGCCGCCCGGCGCGCCGCCCGCACGCCCATCTGCAGCGACAGCCCGACCGCCGCGGCCGCCGCCCCGGCCAGGGCCAGATGGACGGAGGGGTACTGCGCGACCTCGGCGAAGGCCGCGGCGGCGGCGATGGCGACCAGCATCGCCGGCACGATCATGCCCAGCACGCCGGCCAGCGCCCCCGGCCCGCCGCGCAGGCGGAAGCCGATCCACAGCGACAGGTTGACGACATTGACCCCGGGGAAAGCCTGGGCCAGGGCCAGGCCGTTAAGGAAATCGGCCTCGGACACCCAGCGCCGGTTCTGCACGAACTCCCGCAGCATCCAGCCGCTGAGCCCGCCGCCGAAGCTGGTCAGCCCGATCTTGGTGAAGGCCAGGAAGATCTGCCCCAGGCCCGGCGGCCCAGCTGCCACTCCCGCTGCGGTGTCAGCCATGCCGGCCCTCGATTCTCCGCGACGCCCTCACTCAAGCGCAGGCGCGGCGCGGCAACAAGGGGCGCGACAACGAGCCCTCCCTCCCCCTCACCCGAAGGTCGCAAACTCCTGCTCACCGCGATGGAAGCGGGCGAGCTTGGCGAAGAAGTCCTCAAGGATCCAGCGCACGTCTATTGAGTGGTACAGCTTGATCGGTCGGTGGGCGCCGCTGTGGATGTAGTGCATCTGCGGGCTGAACTCCGGCGCCGGCACCCATTCGGATACCCCCCCATTGGGGTTGAGGATCACCGAGAGGGCGGGCGTGTCGCCGAGCGAGCGGTGCTCGATCGGGCCGGGATGGACCTTTAGGTTCCATTCCACCAGCTGGTCGACCAGGTATTTGCCGATCGGGCCCTTGTCGTAGACCCGCTCATAGAGCTCGGCATAGCCCACCGCCATCATGCGGTAGACCGGCATCGGGATCTGCCACAGCTGGATCTTGGAGCGCATCACCACATTGGCGGCGGCGATGTCGTTCGACAGGTTGTACTCCCGGCCGCCGGTCGGCCACGGCCCGCCGCCGATCCAGACCACGACGACATTGCGCTCGTTCAGCCGCGGCTCCATGAGCAGAGCCGAGGCCATGTCGGTGAGCGGGCCGAGGAAGGCGACGTAGAGCGGGCGCGGATCGTCCTTAATCCCCTCCTCGACGATGAGATGGGCGCCGGCCGACGGCACCGGCGTGCGCTCGTCCGGCAGCGGCCCCTCGGCGCCGTCGGCGACCCGCACCCGGCCCGAGAGGTCCATCAGCTGCAGCAGCTTGATGACCTCGTCATGGCTGTCCTTGAGGCTGGTCTTCGACTTCAGCGTGCCGAAATGCGCCGGGCTTATGCCGTGCAGGTCGAGGCTCGGCGTCAGCAGCGCATGGACGATGGTGTACTGGTCGTCCGCCTCGTTCTTGGCGTCGGTGTTGAGGATGAGACGGGCTTTCTTCTCCGGGGGCAGCACGGTCAATTCCCTTTCGCTGGCGCGCTCATTTCACCGCCCCGGCCATGCCGTGGACGAAGTAGCGCTGGAAGAACAGGTAGAGCAGGAGCAGAGGCGCGATGGTGATCAGCTGGCCGGCCGCGAGCAGGTCGTAGGCGGTCGAGAATTCGGTGCTGAACTGCACCACCCCGAGCGGCAGGGTGCGCTGCGCCTCAGTGCGGATGAAGATCTGGGCCAGGATGAACTCGTTCCAGGTGGCGATGACGTCGAGGATCAGCAGCGACACCACGGCCGGGGTGGCGAGCGGCATCACCACCCGCCGGTACACGCCCCACCAGGAGCAGCCGTCGATCCGTGCCGCCTCGATCATCTCGGCCGGGATCGACCGGAAGAAGCCGCGCAGCACCAGGATGCCGAGCGGCAGGCCGAAGCCGAGATAGAGGAAGAACAGGCCCGGCAGGCTGTCGATCAGGTCGAGGCGCTGATACAGCAGGGTCAGCGGCACCAGCGTCATCTGCATCGGCACGATCAGGCCGAGCAGGAAGATGGTGAAGACCAGGCTGCTGCCGCGCATCTTCATCTTGGTCAAAGCGAAGGCGGCGAGCGAGCAGATGAAGATTCCGGCCGGGACCTTCAGCACGGTCAGCACCAGCGAGTTCCAGAAATAGGTCTGGATGCCGATCGCCCAGGCCTTGGCGAAGTTGCCAAACTCCAGCGACTGCGGCAGGGCGAAGGCGCCGTTCTGGGCGAAGTCCCCCGCGCTCTTCAGCGCCGTGAACACCAGGATGATCAGCGGCGCGGTCCAGACCATGCCGCCGATGGCGAGCGCGGCATAGAATCCGAGCGACCCGAAGCGTAGCCGAAACGGCCGGGCGCGGGCCGCCGTGCCGGCGAGGGAGACTGCCGTCATCGGCTGCGCACCATGTGGCGGGTGTAGGGGATGGCGAAGACCAGGGTCAGCAGGAACAGGATGACGGCGATGGCGGTGCCGAGCCCGACCTCGTTGTGGTTGTAGGTCAGGAAGTACATCCAGCTGCCCAGCACCTGGGTGCGGTTGGCCGGGCCGCCATAGGTCATGACGTAGATGATGTCGTAGACCTTCAGCGAGTTGATCGCGGTGATCGCGACCACGACCATGGTGGTCTCGCGCAGCAGCGGGAAGGTCACGTACCAGAAGCGCTGGAACCGGCCGGCGCCGTCGATGCGGGCGGCGTCCAGTACCTCCCTGGAGATGGTCTGCAGCCCGGCCAGGAACAGCAGCATCGGCAGGCCGGCATTGTGCCAGGCGGCGGCGACGAAGACCGAGTAGAGCGAGATCCTCGGGTCCGACAGCCAGTTGCGCTCCAGGCCCGACAGGCCGAGCACCTCCAGCAGCTGGTTCACCAGGCCGAGGCTGGGGTGGTACATCCAACTCCAGATCAGCCCGACGATGCTCATCGACAGGATCGCCGGGAAGTAGAAGACGCTGCGGAAGAAGGCGCTGCCGCGGAACCGGCCCTCGAGCGCCAGCGCCAGGGCCAGGCCGATGCCGGTCGGCACCACCAGCGACAGCAGGCTCCAGATCACGTTGTTCTTCAGCGCGATCCAGAACACCCGGTTGCGGGTGAACAGCTCGACATAGTTGCCGAGCCCCATCCACAGCTTGTCAGGCGACACGCCGTCCCAGCGGAACAGGCTGAGCCAGCTCGAATACGCCATCGGATAGACCAGCACGATGGCGAAGATCAGCGTCGCCGGGGCCAGGAACAGCCAGGGCGCCAGCACCTGGTCGACCAGCTTCCGCGGCAGCCGCCACGGTGGCCGCCGTCGGCTCGTCTGCAGGCTGGCGTCGGCCATGCCGCGGCCCTCCCGTCTCGCGTCAGTTGCTGGCGCGGCTCTTGCTGCGCTCGATCGCCTCCTGCACCTGGGCGGCGGCCTCCTCCGGCGACATCAGGTCGAGCAGCACGGAGTCCTGCGCCTCGAAATAGGCGGCGACGACATCCTGCGGCAGGCCCTGGTCGGTCAGCCGATAGAAGCCGATCTCGCTCTGGGTCCAGGTCGACCATTGCCGCTGGATCGGGAGGTCCTCGGCCGGCAGGATGCCCTTGGTCGCGCTCGGGAAGCCGACCGCCTGCGCCGTGACCGGAGCGACCGCCGGCCGGACGACATAACTGGCGAACAGCAGCGCGGCCTTGCGCACGTCGTCGGAGGCCTTGGCATTGACCTGGATCTGCGACGGCGATCCGGGCACCCGCTTCGGCGTCCGGTCGGTCGGCAGCGGGAAGGTGCCGTAATCGGCAGGGGACTTGCCCTCACGGGCGATGCGGCTGGTCTCCAGGCTCGGCGTGTCGAACACCATCGCCGCCTGGTCGTTGTAGAGCAGCGGCATGTTGGTGGCCGGGTCGACGGTCAGGAACCCGTCCGGGAAATAGCCCTTGTCGGCCCATTCCTTCAGCTTGGTGAAGGATTGGACGACCGGCTCGGACTCCCAGGACTCCGCCATGTTCAGCAGCGCGTCATGCCCCTCGGGCCCGGCATAGTGCTCGAGGAAGAAGTCGAAGAAGCGCATCGTCATCCAGCTGAACTTGCCGCCGATCGAGAACGGCGTGACGCCGTTGGCCTTCAGCGTCTCGGCGACCTTCTCGAGATCGGCGAAGGACTGGGGCGGCTGCAGCCCGTATTTGTCGAACAGCGCCTTCTTGTAGACGAAACCGAAGGGCCCGATCTTGTTCGGGATGCCGTAGAGGTCGGCGCCGTCGCGCGTGATGTCGAGCGCCGCCGGCGTCACATTGGCCTCGACCCCGAGCGCCGAGAGCAGCTCCGGCGTCAGCTTCAGCGCATGGCCGGCCCGGTTGTAGGGCGCGGCCAGCGACCCGCCCCAGTTCCACCAGGCGTCCGGCAGCTTGCCCGACGACGCGCCGACCCGCAGCGCCTGCTTCAGCTCGTCGGTGCCGAACTTGGTGAAGTGCACGGTGACGGTCGGATAATCGGCCTGGAAGCGCTCGATCACCAGCGGCCAGTTGTGCGAGGCGAGCCCGAAGAATTCGATGGTGACCGGCGTTGCCGGAGCCTCCTGGCTCCAGGCGGGACCGCTGGCGAATGCCGCTGCCAGCATCGCTGCGCCCGCGACCATGGATCGACGCGTCAGAGCCTGCATGTCGCCCTCCCCCGGCGATGGAGACGTTGAGGTCGTCTTATGTTCGGCGGTTCGCCCGCCCGTTGGTTTCTGGCATTATGATGTGCTGGTATGATGAGTCAACCAGCAATCTCAAGCTGTCGAATGACACAAGGAAAAGGCCCCGCGGGCGGGTGCCGGCGGGGCCTTGGAACAGCAAAGGCTTGAACGGAAAGGCTGCGTTCAGATCGGCTGGCCGACGTCGATGCGGTTGCCGTCCGGATCCTCGAAGACGAAGGCGCGCAGACCGTACTCCTGGTCACGCAGGCCCTTGATGATGCGCAGTCCGTGGTCCCGGCAGATGCTGTGCAGGGCGTCGGCGTCATCGACCATCAGATGCGCCACGTTGAATGGCGCCGCCTTGTGGCCCGGCTGCAGCGTCAGATGCAGCTCGGCCGCGTCGCGCTTCAGGATCATGAAGCCGACCGGATCGCCGTTCTGGAAGGTTTTCCGGAAGCCCATCACCGTCGTGTAGAAGGCATGCGCTCTGTCCATGTCGCGAACCGGCAACATGGCGGCGATCCGCCCGAAACGGATGCCGTGATCGGTGTCGTCACTCATCGCAAGATCCCGGTCGAAGCGGCAGCGGCGACGACCCGGACGGTGCCGGACCGGTCGCATGCACTCCAGTGCGGTCAGGGGACGGTGCCCCCGGCTCCGGACTTGGTACAGACGATGCTGCCGCCGGGCAAGCGGCCCCGCCGGCCTCAGAACTCCTCGACGCCGAGCACGCCCGGCACCGATTTCAGCGCCGCCTTGGCCCGGCCGCCGACGGCAAAGCCGCCGGGCAGCTCGATTTCGACCTCCTCGGTGGGCGACAGCAGCAGTTGCAGATTGACCTTGCAGCGCCCCTGCCCTTCGCGGTCGAGCAGGCCGTGCAGCGGCTGGATCGCGTGCACGCCGTCGACATAGATAACGAAGCGGGCGGCACTCTTCGCCAGGGCCTGGTCGATCGGCTCGACCGACAATGCGGTCAGCCGCAGTTCCTCCCCGCGGCTCTGGATCTCGACCGCCATGGCGAGCGCGGCGCCGACCTCGAGAAGTTGCCGGGCAGTCGCCAGGGTCTCGGCGAAGAAGGTGACCTCGAACACGCCGCTGGCGTCGGAGAAGGTGCCGAAGCACATGCGGTTTCCGGTCTTGGTCGTCATCTCGCGCTTCGCCATCAGGATGCCGGCGAGGCGGAGCTGGGTGTGGCCCATCCGCATCTTCTGGCCGATCTCGGCCGAACGCACCGAGCCCAGGCGCTTGGTGTTGTAGGTGTCGAGCGGGTGGGCCGAGAGGTAGAAGCCGACTGCATCGAACTCCTGCCGCAGCCGCTCCATCGAATCCCAGTCCGGGATGGTCGGCAGCGGCGGCGCGCTCAGGCCCCCGCCGGCCGGGCCGCCGAACAGGCCGATCTGGCCGCTGTCGCGCTCCGCCGCCATGGTGTGGGCGTAGCGCAGCAGCGTCTCGAAGGAGGCGACGACTCGGGCGCGGTTGCGCTCGATTGAATCGAAGGCACCGGCGCGGGCCAGGTTCTCAAGCTGGCGCTTGTTGAGCAGCTTGAGGTCGAGCCGTCGGGCCAGGTCGAACAGGTCTTTAAAGGGCCCGCCCTTCTCCCGCTCGATCACCAGGCTGCGCATCGCCTCCGGCCCCACGCCCTTGATCGCGCCGAGGGCGTAGCGGATGGCCTTGTTGCCGTCCGGCAGCGTCTCGACCGCGAACACCGCCTCCGACTTGTTGATGTCGGGGATCAGGAGCTTGATCTTCAGGCGCGTCAGCTCCTGCCGGAAGACGTTCAGCTTGTCGGTGTTGCCGAGGTCGAGCGTCATCGACGCGGCCAGGAACTCGACCGGGTGGTTCGCCTTCAGATAGGCGGTCTGGTAGGCGACGATGGCATAGGCGGCGGCGTGCGACTTGTTGAAGCCGTAGCCGGCGAATTTCTCGACCTGATCGAAGATGGTGGAGGCCTGGCCGGCCGGCACGCCGCGAGCCACCGCGCCCTCGACGAAGGTGGCCTTCTGGGCGTCCATCTCCGCCTTGATCTTCTTGCCCATGGCGCGGCGCAGCAGGTCGGCGCCGCCGAGCGAGTAGCCCGCCAGGGTCTGCGCCACCTGCATCACCTGCTCCTGATAGACCATGATGCCGTAGGTCTCTTCCAGGATCGGCTGCAGCGACGGGTGCAGGTAGTCGGGCGCCTTGGTGCCGTTCTTGACCTCGATGAAGGTCGGGATGTTGTCCATCGGGCCGGGGCGGTACAGCGCCACCAGCGCGATGATGTCGCCGATGCGGTTCGGCTTCATCCGCCGCAGCACGTCGCGCATGCCCGAGCTTTCCAGCTGGAACACGCCGGTCGCCTCCGCCCGGCCGAGCATGGTGTAGGTCGGCCCGTCGTCAAGCGGGATATGCGCCAGGTCGATCTCGACGCCGCTGGCCTTGATCAGGTTCTCGGCCACGCGCAGCACGGTCAGCGTCTTCAGGCCGAGGAAGTCGAACTTCACCAGCCCGGCCTGCTCGACATACTTCATGTTGAACTGGGTGGCCGGGACCGGCGAGCGCGGGTCTCGGTACAGCGCCACCAGCTCGTGCAGCGGCCGGTCGCCGATGACGACGCCGGCGGCGTGGGTCGAGGCGTGGCGGTACAGCCCCTCCAGCTTCATCGCCAGGTCGATCAGGTGGCGCACCGCCGGGTCGTTATCGCGCTCCTGCTGCAGCGCCGGCTCGCCCTCGATCGCCTGGGCCAGGGTGACCGGGTTGGCCGGGTTGTTCGGCACCAGCTTGCAGATGCGGTCGACCTGGCCGTAGGGCATCTGCAGCACGCGGCCGACGTCGCGCAGCACGGCACGGGCCTGCAGCTTACCGAAGGTGATGATCTGCGCGACGCGGTCATGGCCGTATTTGTCGCGGACATAGGTGATCACCTCGTCGCGCCGGTCCTGGCAGAAGTCGATGTCGAAGTCCGGCATCGACACGCGCTCGGGATTGAGGAACCGCTCGAACAGCAGGCCGAAGCGCAGCGGGTCGAGGTCGGTGATGGTCAGCACCCAGGCGACGACCGAGCCGGCGCCGGAGCCGCGGCCCGGCCCGACCGGGATGTCGTGCGCCTTGGACCATTTGATGAAGTCCGAGACGATCAGGAAGTAGCCCGGGAACCCCATCTTCTCGATGACGTCGAGCTCGTAGTCGAGCCGGGCGGTGTATTTCTCCCGCGTCGCCTCGCGCTCCTCCGCCGTCATCTCCGGCGTGTAGACATGCGCCTCCAGCCGGGCCTTCAGCCCCTCATGCGCCTGGCTGCGCAGCTCCTCCGCCTCGGTGCGGCCGGCCTCGCTCGGGAAGGTCGGCAGGATCGGGTTCCGCTTCTTCGGCATCACCGCACAACGCCGGGCGATCACCAGCGTGTTGTCGACCGCCTCCGGCAGGTCGGCGAAGAGCTGCCGCATCTCCTCGGCCGAGCGGAAGCGGTGGTCGCGCGTCACCCGACGGCGGTTGGCCTCGACCACATAGGTGCCGTCGGCGATGCACAGCAGCGCGTCATGCGCCTCGTACATGTCCTCGCCGGCGAAGAAGCAGTCATTGGTGGCGACGAGCGGCACGTCCTCCTGATAGGCGAGGTCGATCAGCCCGGCCTCGATCCGGTCCTCCTCCTCCATGCCGTGGCGCATCAGCTCGACATAGAGCCGGCCGGGGAACAGCGTCTTCAGATAGCGCAGCGTGGCCAGCGCCCGCTCCGGATGCTCGGCCAGCAGCAGGCGGCCGACCGGGCCCTTGGGCCCGCCGGTCAGGGCGATGACGCCCTCGGTGTGGCCTTCCAGCGCTTCCAGCGCCAGCTGCGGCGCCAACCCCTGCTCGGTCTCCAGATAGGCGCGGCTGCTCAGCGCCATCAGGTTTTCGTAGCCGGCCTCGTTCTGGGCCAGCAGCACCAGGCAGTCCGGCTCGGCGATGGCCGGGCCGCCGACCCGGGCGCCCGACTCGATCTCGGCCCGGGTGATGCTGAGGATGGTGCCGATGATCGGCTGGATGCCGTAGTCCTTGGCGGCGAAGGAAAATTCCAGCGCGCCGAACAGGTTGCCGGTGTCTGTCACCGCGACGGCTGGCATCTGCAGCTTCTTGCAGATGCCGACCAGCTCCTTGGTCTTGATCGCCCCTTCCGACAGGGAATAGGCGCTGTGCACGCGCAGATGGACGAAATCGGCGTGTGGCATGCGGCGGCTCTCCGCGGCGACGGAACAGGGGCGGCCCGGTAGAATCGGGCGATAGGCTATTGATAGGCCATCTGAAACACCGGCCGAACCCCAAAACTGTCATCCTCGGGCTTGACCCGAGGATCCAGGGGCAGCCAGAGCGGCTCTCGGTGGCCCCTGGATTGCCGGGTCAAGCCCGGCAATGACAACAAATGAGCTGGCTTGTCTGGCGCCTAGAGTCTGGGCGGACCTGCAGCCAGCCATCGCGCCATGCGTTGCATGGCCTCGCTGTGCGTCAACGTCCGCCCCGAATCGACTGCCTGCTCTCCGCGGGCAATGCCTTCGAGCTGCGTAATCAGGGCCGCTCCCCGGTTCGAATCCGACTCGGCAAGCAGGTCCGCAGCCTTACGCCCAAGAGACGTCGTTGGTCCGGTTCGCATGCCACGACTTTAAGGGATCGCCTCGCCTCCCAGCAAGGCACTCACTCGTACCGCAGCGCCTCGACCGGATCGAGCCGCGCGGCGCGCCAGGCGGGGTAGATCGAGGCCAGCAGCGACAGGGCCAGCGCCATGCCGCAGACCAGCACCACCTCGCCGGTGTCGATCTCCGTCGGGATCCGGGTCAGGTAATACTGCCGGGGATCGAAGATCGGCGTGCCGGTCAGGTGCTGCAGTCCTTGCCGCAGCGTCTCCAGGCTGTCGGCCAGGGCGATGCCGAGGCCGAGCCCGGCCAGGGTGCCGATCACGCCGATGGTGGCGCCGGCCAGGAAGAAAATGCGCAGGACCGACCCGCGCGAGGCGCCCATGGTGCGCAGGATGGCGATGTCGGCCCCCTTCTCCTTCACCAGCATGATCAGGCTGGAGATGATGTTGAAGGCGGCCACCAGCACGATCAGCGACAGGATCACGAAGATCACGTTGCGCTGCCCGGCGACGATGTCGAGGAAGCCGCTCAGCGCCTGCTTCCAGTCGAAGAAGCGGATGCCGGGGCCGGCGGCCTGCCGCAGGGGCGCGGCGATCTCGCCGATCCGGTCCGGGTCGCGGACCATGAGGTCGAGCCGGGACACACCCTTGAAGCCGAGGAAGGATTGCGCCGCCGGCAGCGGCAGCACGGCGACGCCGCTGTCGAACTGATAGAGCCCGGCATCGAAGATCGCGACCACGGTGAAGGCGCGCGCCGTCGGGCCGGCGGACTGCTCCCCCTGCCCTGCGGCGCCTGGCGCCAGCAGGGTGAGCTTGCCGCCGAGGGAAAGGCCGAGCTTCTCGGCCAGGCCCCGGCCGATCGCCACCGCGTCGCCGCCGGCGAAGGCGCCGGGCGCCTGCAGCTGGAGGGCCTGGGCGATCAGCGGCCGGGCCAGGAAATCCTCCGGCTGCTCGCCGCGGATCTGGACGCCGGCCGAAGCCTTGCCGGCACTGGCCAGCGCCTGGGCCTCGATCACCGGCACCACCCGGGTGACGCCGTCGACTCCGCGCAGCCGCCCGGCCACGGCCTCGTAATCGGCAATCTCGCGGCCCCCCAGAGGCACGGCGCTGACATGCGCATTGAAGCCTAGGAACCGGGCCAGCAGCTCGGTCTGGAAGCCGTTCATCACCGAGGTCACGGTGATCAGCGTGGCGACGCCGATGATGATGCCGAGCAGCGAGAAACCGGCGATCAGCGAGACGAAGCCCTGGCCGCGGCGGGCCCGCAGGTAACGGAAGGCGACGGTGCGTTCGAAGGCGTTGAACATGGCCCTACCGCGCCAGCAGCACGCCGTCGCGCATCTCCACCACCCGGTCCATGCGCTCGGCCAGATCCAGGTTGTGGGTCGCGATCAGGGCGCCGACGCCGGTCGAGCGCACCACGTCCATCAACATCTCGAACACCGAATCCGAGGTCGTGTGGTCGAGGTTGCCGGTCGGCTCGTCGGCGATCAGCACTTTCGGCGCGTTGGCCAGCGCCCGGGCGATGGCGACGCGCTGCTGCTCGCCTCCCGAAAGCTGGGCCGGGCGATGCTCCAGCCGGGCGGCCAAGCCGACCCGGGCCAGCAGCTCACGCCCCCTTTGCCGGGCTTCGCTGCGCGAGCGTCCGGCGATCATCTGCGGCAGCACCACATTCTCGATGGCACTGAACTCCGGCAGCAGATGGTGGAACTGGTAGACGAAGCCGATGGCAGAGCGGCGCAGCGCTGTCCGCGGCCCGTCGCCGAGCCCGTCGCAGCGCTGGCCGGCGACGGTGATGGTGCCGCCATCCGGCTGCTCCAGCAGGCCGGCGATGTGCAGCAGAGTCGACTTGCCGGCGCCGCTGGGGCCGACCAGGGCGACGATCTCGCCCCCGGCCAGCGACAGCTCGGCGCCGCGCAGCACGTCCAGCCGGGTCTCGCCCTGGTGGAAGCTGCGGCGGATCCCTTCGAGGCGAAGCACCTGGGCGGCAGTGGTCATGGCGAGGTCACTCATAGCGCAGGGCCTCCACCGGATCGAGCCGGGCCGCCCGCCAGGCCGGGAAGATCGAGGCCAGGAAGGTCAGGCCGATGGCGAGGAGGCAGACCGCGACCACCTGGCTTGGATCGACCAGCGCCGGCAGCGAGGCCAGGAAGCTGAACTCGGCGGCGAAGGTGCCGGGCCCCAGCACGCCCTGCAGCCATTGGCGGATGGCGTCGATATTGGCGGCGAGCCCGAGGCCGAGGGCGAGCCCGGCCAGTGTGCCGACCGTGCCGATGGTGGCGCCGGTCAGGAAGAAGATGCGCAGGATGGCGCCGCGCGAGGCCCCCATGGTGCGCAGGATGGCGATGTCGCCGCCCTTGTCCTTCACCAGCATCACCAGGCTGGAGATGATGTTGAAGGCGGCCACCACGATGATCAGGGTCAGGATGATGAACATGGCGCTGCGCTCGACCTGCAGCGCCGTGAAGATGGTGGCGTTGGCGTCGCGCCAGTCCGTCACCTTGAGGTCGGACCCGACGATCTCAGCCACCTTCGCCCGCACGGCGTCGAGCCGCTCCGGGTCGGTGGTGAAGATGTCGAGGCCGCCGGCCTGGCCCTTCAGCTGGTACAGCAGCTGCGCCGCCTCCAGCGGCATGTAGACGGTCGCGGCGTCGGTCTCCTGCAGCCCGGTGGTGAAGATCGCGGCCACGGTGTATGTCTTGGCCCGCGGCACCAGGCCGAAGGCGGTGCGGTTGAAATGCGGCGTGATCAGCGTCAGCTCGTCGCCGAGGCGGACGCCGAACTGCCCGGCCAGGCCGCTGCCGATGGCGATCACCTCACTGCCGGAGAACTCTTCCGGCTTGTCGATCAGCAGCGACCGGGCGATTGCCGGCCGGTCCAGGAAATCCGCCGGCTCGACCCCGCGCACCGTCGCCGGCGCGCCCTCGAAGGTGGTGAAGTCGGAATCGCGGCTGACCAGCGCCTGGTCCTCGATCACCGGCGACACCCGCACCACGCCGGGGATCTGCCGCAACTTCTCGGCCAGCGGCCCGTAATCCGGCAGGCCGGCTCCGGCCGCGGCGCTGACCTTGAGATGGGCGTCCAGGCCCAGCACGCGGTCTACCAGCTGGGCGCGGAAGCCGTTCATCACCGACATGACGATGATCAATGTCGCCACGCCCAGCAGGATGCCGGCGAAGGAGAAGCCGGCGATGACGGAGATGAAGCCTTCCTTCCTGCGGGCCCGCAGGTAGCGGAAGGCGACTTTCCGTTCGAAGGCGTTGAACATGCGGCGCGCCGGCTGTCGCCGGCTCAGCCCTTGATCCGCGCCACCACCGCGTCGAGCGGCAGCTCGATCTTCTCGCCGGTGGCCCGGCGCTTGATCTCTGCCACGCCATTGGCGGCGCCGCGCGGCCCGATCACCACCTGCCAGGGCAGGCCGATCAGGTCCATCTCGGCGAACTTCGCCCCTGCCCGTTCGTCGCGGTCGTCGTAGAGCGGATCCAGGCCGGCGGCCTGGAAACGCTGATACAGGTCCTGGGCGGCCGTATCGCAGGCGGCGTCGCCCGGCTTCAGGTTGATCAGCCCGACGTCGAAGGGCGCCACCGCATCCGGCCAGATGATCCCGGCCTCGTCGTGGCTGGCCTCGATGATGGCGCCGGCCAGGCGCGACACGCCGATGCCGTAGCTGCCCATCTCTACCGGCCGCGGCGTGCCGTCCGGCCCGGCCACGGTCGCGCCCATCGGCGCCGAGTATTTGGAGCCGAAATAGAAGATGTGGCCGACCTCGATGCCACGCCGGGTCTGCAGCTCGGCGGCCGGGACCGGGCAGTTGGCCGCGTCGTGCATCTCGTCGGCCGCGGCGTAGAGGCCGGTGACGCGGTCGACGAAGGCGGCGAGGTCGTCGTCGGGGCCGAGCTGGCGCGCCTCGGTGTCCAGCTCCAGGAGCCGCGGGTCGACATAGACCTGGCTCTCGCCGGTCTCGGCCAGGATCTGGAACTCGTGGCTCAGGTCGCCGCCGATCGGGCCGGTGTCGGCCTTCACCGGCACCGCCTTCAGCCCCAGCCGGGCGAAGGTGCTGAGATAGCAGACGAAGAACTTGTTGTACGACCGGCGCGCGGACTCGTAGTCGATGTCGAAGCTGTAGGCGTCCTTCATCAGGAACTCGCGGCCGCGCATCACGCCGAAGCGGGGGCGCACCTCGTCTCGGAACTTCCACTGGATGTGGTACAAGAGCTGCGGCAGCTGCTTGTAGCTCTTCACCGACGACCGGAAGATGTCGGTGACCATCTCCTCATTGGTCGGCCCGTACAGCATATCGCGGTCGCTGCGGTCGCGGATGCGCAGCATCTCCTTGCCGTAGTCGTCGTAGCGGCCGCTCTCGCGCCACAGATCGGCCGGCTGGATCGTCGGCATCAGGATCTCCTGGCAGCCGAACCGGTCCTGCTCCTCGCGCACCACCTGCTCGATCTTCTTCAGCACCCGGAAGCCCAGCGGCAGCCACGAATAGATGCCGGCCGCCTGCTGCCGGATCATGCCGGCGCGCAGCATCAGGCGGTGCGACACGATCTGCGCCTCGCTGGGATTCTCCTTCAGGGTGGGCAGGAAGAACTGGGACAGGCGCATCGAGCGGGCCTTCGTGTGGAACCGGTGGGAAACCTCAGGCGCGCGACTTTAGGGAAGGAGCGGCAGCCTGTCCATGCGGGGTTCCGCGGGCCGACGAATCTCCCAATGCCCGCCACAATGATCGTGTCCCAAGAGAGAGTGATGTCGGAGGCCGCCGACAGGGCGGCCGCCGATCAGCGAGTTCCACCCGGACTCTCTTCTTCCTCCGGCGGCTCTTCCTCCGGCGGCGGCGCTGCTCGCTCCGGATCCTCTGCATCCGAGCCACCACCCTCTGATTGGGGCGGCGTGGACGCCACATTCGATATCCGGTCCTCTTCGATCGCCCGGGGCACCGTCTGGGTGTAGACAAGCACGGTGAACAAGGCGCTTTCCGCGTCGGTCTGCAACGTGGCTGCGCGCTGCGCGATCAGATCGGGCAGGTCCGCTACCGGGATCGGTTCTGCCGCTGCGACCACCTCACCATAAAACGCGTCCAGGGCAGCTTCTACCCGATCGTGCCCTTCGCTGTTTTCGGCCAAGACCTCGCTTGGCTTCTGCTTTTTCGTGCCGTACTGCATTTCGTAAATATAGCATAGACCCTGACAAAATATGGTTGAGATCACCGTATTGACGAAGATGCGGAGCGCTTCATTCGGAATCGCATCTTCCCCGGCGGGGCCCAGCCGCATTCCCCCATTGAGCGCCAAAAATGTATTGAACACCAAGACAAATGCAAAGAACTTATTGCTATCGTTTGCAACAGCAAACGCAGAACTGAGCAGTTCCTTTGGCCCCTTCTCGATCAATTCCTTATTCGATTTCCACTCGGCATCGTATTCGAGCGGGCCGATGGCTCCGAATTGGTGGCCCGCGACCAGTTTCACGAGCGGCGGCGTCAGGGTGTTGTAACCGACCAGCGCTCCGGCCCACAAGACGCCGATCTGGGCTCCTCTTCTGATGAGGTCGCCGGCATTCTGGTCTGCAAACTTGCCGGGCCCGACGTAATCGTTTGAATATGACCAAGCCGTGGCCGGAATGAAACTCAAGGTAAACGTGGTGGCCCCCGCCATATATGCGCCGATCTTTCTCCAACCGGTCGGGTTGACGCCGGCGAGCTGCGGCACCTTCATCGTCCTAAATGTCTTTAGGATTTCAGTAAAGGTTGCATAGAAAGCGGCGCCTACCGTCGCCGGCGCAAGGCTGGCAGCGACATTGTAGCTTTTCGCGAATCCAATACCGCCAAGCATGGACAAGGTATAGATAAGATCTCCGATCGTCGCATCCCAGTTCTTGTCTTTGGCATTCAAGGCAGCCGAGGTCAGCATGATGAGAGAGCTGACGGCCTGACCTGTGTAGTAGACGCCTTCGGCAAGCCCGGTCTTTTCGTCAGGCTGGCCGAGCTTCAGCGACTGAGCGGTTAAGGATTGGAAACCTGGCCGGAGACCGAAGCCCAGGAGGCTGATCAGGCCCGTCGTCTTGGCAACCTGCCAGAAATTGAGCCCCCAGCGGATGGCGGCATTTTTGTCGGCCGGTCTCGCGCCAATCTGATTGATGATTTGCCGGACGGCGTCCTGGACCGCCTCAAGGTCCGGAGCCGGCTGTGCCGGATCGTCCGGGTCGGTCCGAGTGCCCATGAAAGCGACGAAATCGGGATCTTTGAAGACGGCGTCCACCTTCCGGGCCAGTTCGAGGTCGCGGTTGAGCAACTCGGTGACCGCGGCTGCCACCTCCGCTCCGGACGGCAGCATCTCGATCCACTCGCCCCCCGGAGCGGGCTGCGGCGATGCCGCGGTGATGGCCCCCTCCTGATGTCCACCGCCGCCGTCCCCCGCCTGGGACGATGCGGAGAGGTTGCCACCGGCGTTAGAGCTCGTCAGGGCATCGAGCCAGCTGATAAAGCTCGGCTGGCTCGCCAGGTCGGCATCACCGCTGCGACCTCCGTTCCCTTGTCCAGTCCCTGGTGCATCCGCCATAGGCCTGTCCTCCTTTATTGTGCCCTCAAAGCCAACTGTTGAATCAGCGTGGAATACTGAAGGGATGATTGAACGAACCCGCCGGGGCGGGATGCGAGAGGATGGTGGTTGTGAGCACCCCCGATACGGGAATGAGTGAGCGGAAGCGGCCGAGATCGCCAGCCCCGGTTTTGGTATGGTTCAATGCGCGACCGGAATGAATGGCCTCCCTGGTCTGCGCCGCGGCGATGCCGCCGGCTTGCGCAATCGCCCATGGAATAGGCTTCGGCCTCAACGCCTAGGTGGGCGTTAAAAGCGCTCGCCGACTGCGTGTGGGACATCGATCCGGCGGTCCGATTCAGGCCATTTTGTTTGTGCACAAATTCGTCCTGATCAGACCGCATGGGGGGCATGCGATTCTGCGTGACAGCCTCGTTATTCCTCGCTAAGGTCCGCCTCGCCTTAACAAAACAAACACCAAAGGCAGGCTCGAGTTTAGGGAGGAAACTGTCGGGAGTGCCGGCAGGACTAAAGTCCGTCGGACACAATTAATAAGACAGGTTTTCGACCGGCAGGCGCTTCGGCCCTGCCGTTTTTTTGTGCATGGATACATATGCCGCTCGGCTGCACTCATGGGCGTCCTGATTGTTTCGGACACTGTCGGCCTCGGCTGCTCGCGTGGGGCTCTGAGAGACCTGATGGCGGATATCTCCGTCGTACTCGTAGAGAGCGGGCACCGCGAGCTTGCAGACTGGCTGACCGACGACCTGTCGAGAGTGGAACTCTACTCCCATCTTGATGTGCGCTGGCTGACGCCCCGAAATCAGGATGCGTTCTGCGCTGCGGCCGGGACGGCCTATGAGCGCGTCCGACAGACGACGCCTGACGGCCGGTTCAAGCCCGTAGCCTGGGAACGCTATCTCGCCCTGTTCGAGAATCTGGTCCGGCAGATTGAATGGGAATCCCAGGGCAAGGTCCCCAACCAATGGCCAAACCTCACCAGCATCGGCGCCCATGATGGCGAGCGGGATGGACCTGGCTGGGGCCCCGCCTGATCAGCTATCCTGGGTGGGCCCTCAGCCCCCGCGCCGCCAGGGTGGGTCCAGCTTCAGGATCGTGGCATAGACCGGGCAGCCGGGGTGGTGCGTGCCGGACAGGTAGCCCAGGCTCATCAGGAACTCGCCGACGATCTCGCCGCCGGTGAAGCGGAAGGTCTTCTTGAACAGCTTCACCCACTCTGCCTTGGTCAGCGGGTGATGGGCGTCGAGCCATGCGGCGAAGCTGCCATGGCTCTCCCGGATCGCCTGCAGCCGCCTGGCGTTGTCGATCGCGGCGTCGACCTTCAGCCGGTTGCGGATCACCCCGGGGTCGGCCAGCAGCCGGGCGCGGTCGGCCTCACCGAAGGCCGCGACCTTGTCGATGTCGAAGCCGGCATAGGCGCGGCGGAATGTCTCGCGCTTCTTCAGCATCAGGTCCCAGGACAGCCCGGCCTGGTTGATCTCGAGGATCAGCCGCTCAAACAGCACCGCGTCGTCGCGGGCGGGGAAGCCGTATTCGGTGTCGTGATAGGCCTTGTGCAGCGGGTCGCGCTCGGCGAAGGCGCAATAGGTCTTCGCCGGCGCCGGTTCCGTCACTGCTGCGCTCTCGTCCATGATTCCGCCCAGTCCCGGAAGGAGAACACGTTCTCGGTGATGAGGATGTCGATCACCACCCATAGCACGATGGTGATGGCGGTGGTGATCAGCACCTTGCGCCACATCCGCGGACTGGCCGGCGCCCCGACCTGGTGGCCCGGCTGCGCGTCGTCGACCTCGGGCCGCACGCCCCAGGGCAGGACCATGAAGATCACGGTCCACCAGATGATGACGAAGACGACGATGCCGCTGACCAGGCCCATGCGGTCCCTCCCGGAGTGTTTGCCCTCTTACCCGCCTGACCTGACGGGCGACATGGGTCTTTTCGTCCTGGTCTCAGACCTGCTCGATCTCGGTCAGGGTACCGGCGAGGTCGGCCGGATGCAGGAACAGCACCGGCTTGCCATGGGCGCCGATCTTCGGCTCGCCATCGCCGAGCACGCGCAAGCCCGCTTCGACCAGACGGTCCCGCGCGGCCCGGATGTCCTCGACCTCGTAGCAGAGGTGGTGGATGCCGCCCTTCGGGTTGCGCTCCAGGAACTTCGCGATCGGCGAGCCCTCGCCCAGCGGGTGCAGCAGCTCGATCTTGGTGTTCGGCAGCACGACGAAGACCGTGGTCACGCCGTGCTCCGGCAGGTCGACCGGCGCCGACACCTCCGCCCCGAGCGTCTCGCCATAGAGCGCCACGGCGGCCGCCAGGTCCGGCACGGCGATGGCGACGTGGTTGAGGCGGCCGATCATGGTCAGAGCCGGACCAGATGGACTTCGGTGACCGGCTTCTTGCCATGCCAGCTGCGGATCGTGCGCCGCACCGTCACCCGCGCCGCCTCGGTGATCGCCGTGTCGTCGTTGCGCTGGGCCCGCGGCAGGGACTCGATCGCCGAGCGCACCTCGTCGCCCACCTCGGCCTCGCTGTCGGCCTGGTCCTCGGCATCCTCGATGCCGAGCAGCGCCACCCTCGGGTCGGCGGCCAGCCGCCCGTCGCGGTCGAGCACCAGGGTCACCACCGCGGCGCCGTTGTGGATGATGCGCTGGCGGTCGCGGATCGCCTCGCCGCCGATCGGCACCAGATGGTGCCCGTCCAGCGCCAGCTTGCCATGCTCGACATTGTCGACGATCTCCAGCGGCCCGGGCGCCAGGCGGATCAGGGCGCCGTTGCGCGGCACGAGCGTCTGCTTCACCTGCCCGGCCTCAGCCAGCGCTGCATGGGCGCGCATGTGCCGCTCCTCGCCATGCACCGGCACCACCGCCTGCGGCTTCAGCCACTGGTAGAGGGTCGTCAGCTCGTCGCGCGCCGGATGGCCGGAGCAGTGCACCATGGCATCGTCCGGCGTGATCAGGGTGATGCCCTGTCCCACCAGCGCGTTCTGCACCCGGCCGATCGCCTTCTCGTTGCCCGGGATCTCGCGGGCCGAGAAGACCACCGTGTCGCCGGCGTCGAGGGTGATGTGCGGATGGCTGTCGCCGGCGATGCGCGCCAGGGCCGACCGCGCTTCGCCCTGGCTGCCGGTGCAGATCAGCACGATCTTATCGCGCGGGATGTAGCCGACCTGGTCCTCGCGCACGAACGGCTCCGGCAGGTCGTTCATGTAGCCGGTGCTCTGCGCCGCCTCCATGATCTTCCACAGCGACCGACCGACCATGGCGCATTGCCGCCCCGCCTGCTGTGCCGCCAGCGCCACGCTGTGGATGCGCGCGACGTTGGAGGAGAAGCAGGTGACGACGACGCGGTTCGGCTGGGCCGCGATCACTTCGGCAAGGCCCTTGCGGACCTCCTCCTCGGAGCCGGAGCGGCCGGGGTTGAGGGCGTTGGTGCTGTCCCCCATCACCGCGACCACACCCTCGTCGCCGAGCCGGCGCAGCTTCGCCTCGTCGGTCACGGCGCCGATCTGCGGCGCCGGGTCCAGCTTCCAGTCGCCGGTGTGGACCACGTTGCCGTGCTTGGTGCGGATCACCAGGGCGTTCGGCTCCGGCACCGAATGGGTCATGGTGATGAAGCCGACGCCGAACGGGCCGATCTCGACATCGCCGCCCAGCGGCACCTCGATGATCGGCACCTGGTCGGCGAAGTCGGTCTCGCGCAGCTTGATCCGCAGCACCGCGGCGGTGAAGGGCGTGGCGTAGATCGGGCAGCGCAGATCGGGCCAGAGATGGGAGATGGCGCCGATATGGTCCTCATGCGCGTGGGTGATCACCAGCGCCAGCAGCTTGTCGCGCCGCCGTTCGATGAACACCGGGTCGGGCACGATCAGGTCGATGCCCGGGACCGATTCGTCGGCGAAGGTGACCCCGCAATCGACCATCAGCCAGTGGCCCGCATGACCGTAGAGATACAGGTTCATCCCGATCTCGCCGGCGCCGCCGAGCGGCAGGAAGTAGAGGGCGTCGTCGGGGCCGTTGGCGCCGGCCGCGGGGGAGGCATTCATGTGGTGGTGTTTCGCTCGTAGATGAGGCGCAGTCCGCGCAGGGTCAGTTCGCTGTCGATGTGGTCGATCATATGGGTCGCCTGGGCGAAAACGCTACCGAGGCCGCCGGTGGTGATCACCGTCACCGGCGGCGTGCCGGTCGGCGACAGCTCGGCCTTGATGCGGGTGATCAGCCCCTCGATCATGCTGAGATAGCCCCAGAACATGCCGGATTGCATGGCGCTGATGGTGCCGTAGCCGATCACCTGCTCCGGCCGCACGATCTCGACCTTGGGCAGCTGGGCCGCCACCTTGTGCAACGCGTCGAGGGCGAGCTGGGGTCCCGGGGCGATGATGCCGCCGACGAAATCGCCATCGGCGTTGACCACGTCGAAGGTGGTGCCGGTGCCGATGTCGACCACGATCAGCGGCTTGGGATAGGCGGCGCCGGCGGAGACGGCGTTGACCAGGCGGTCGGCCCCCGCCTCGCGCGGGTTGCGCAGCAGGTTCCTGATGCCGAGCTGGATCTCGGGATCGCCGACCCGCATCGGGTCGGTGCCGAAATGGTCGCGGCACAGCTTGGCCAGGTTGAAGGTGGCGGCCGGCACCACGCTGGACAGGATCGAGCGGGTGACGTCGACCGGCCGCAGCCCCCGCATCTTCATCAGCGAGACCAACCAGACGGCGTATTCGTCGGAGGTGCGGCGGCTGTCGGTGGCGATGCGCCACTGGCCCTTCTGTTGCGCCCCGTCGAACACCGCAAAGACGATGTTGGTGTTGCCCGCATCGATGGCGAGAAGCATCTCAGCCCCTCCCGAAGAAAACGTCGCCTGCGGTGATGCTGTGCCGGCCGGTGTCGGTGCGCAAGATCAGAGCGCCGCTGGAGTCGATCTGCTCGAACACCCCTTCCAGCGTCTCGGTCTCCAGCCGCACCTTGATGCGGGCGCCGAGGCCGACGGCGCGCTCCAGCCAGGCGGCACGGGTGGCGTCGAAGCCCCCTGCCCGCCATTCCGCCAGGCGCCGGTCCAGCGCCGCAACCAGCCGCTCCAGCAGCGCCTCGACCGTCGCATCCCTGGCGCCGGCGGCGTGCAGGCTGGTGGCGTTGTAATCGGCGAGCTGGGGGTGATGGGCGACGTTCACCCCGATGCCCGCAACGATCCAGTCGACCGATCGGTCCAGGGCGATCGCGGCCTCCAGCAGGATGCCGCACATCTTGTCGCCGGCGATCTGCACGTCGTTCGGCCATTTCAGCTTGGGCTCGAGCCCGAAGCTTGCCACCGCGTCGGCCACGGCGACGCCGACCACGAAGGTCAGCTCCCCGGCCCGGCTGAACGGCACCTGCGGCCGCAGGATGGCCGAGCAGTAGAGGTTGCCTTCCGGCGCGGACCAGGCACGGCCACGCCGGCCGCGAGCCGCATCCTGCCGCCGCGCCGAGACGATGGTGCCATGCGGGGCGCCCGCCGCCGCGAGCGCCCGTGCCTCGTCATTGGTGCTGCCGACGCTGTCCCTTGCGTCGAGCCGCCATCCTGGTGGCAGTGTGACTGGGGGTGGGAAGTCGGGCATCAGCCCCCGAACAGGCTGGCCGCGGCGGCCTGGGCAGCCCCGGTCAGCGGCGCCGGCAGCAGCCAGAACACGACGATGAACAGGGTCGAGACGGCGAGGATCGCCGGGATGGCGGCCCCTTCCGGCTTGTCGAAGGCAACCTTCGGCTCGTCGAAATACATCACCCGGATGATCTTCAGGTAGTAGACCGCCGACACCACGCTGGCCAGCACGCCGATCACCGCCAGCACGATGAAGCCGGTGGTGCCCTGCTCGATCACCGCCTTGAACACGTAGAGCTTGGCGAAGAAGCCCGCCAGCGGCGGGATGCCAGCCATCGAGAACATCATGATCACCAGGGCGAAGGCCATGCCGGGGTTGGACTTGCCGAGGCCGGCGAGGTCCTGGATGCCCTCCACCTGCTTGCCGTCGATCCGCATCGACAGGATCACGGCGAAGGCGCCGAGGCTCATCGGGATGTAGATCGCCATATAGACGATCACGCCGGTGATGCCCTGCTGCGTGCCGGCGGCGAGGCCGAGCAGCGCGAAGCCGACATGGCCGATCGAGGAATAGGCCATCAGCCGCTTGATGTTGGTCTGGGCGATCGCGGCGAAGGCGCCGAGGATCATCGACAGGGCCGAGGCGACGACGATGATCTGCTGCCACTGGCTGGTGAGATGGCCGAACGGCTCCACCAGCACGCGGACGAACAGCGCCATGGCCGCCACCTTCGGGGCCACCGCGAAGAAGGCGGTGACCGGAGTCGGCGCGCCCTCATAGACGTCCGGCGTCCACATGTGGAAGGGCACGGCCGAGACCTTGAAGGCCAGGGCGGCGCAGACGAAGACGAGGCCGATGATCACGCCCATCGAGGCGCCGCCGAGCACGATGCCCTGTCCGGCCTGGCCGGACAGGGCCTGGGCCAGCGCATCGAAGCTGGTGGTGCCGAGGAAGCCGTAGATCAGCGAGGCGCCGTACAGCAGCAGGCCCGAGGACAGCGCGCCGAGCACGAAGTATTTCAGCCCGGCCTCGCTCGACCGCTCCGAATCGCGGTTGAAGGCGGCGACGACGTAGAGCGACAGGCTCTGGAGCTCGAGGCCGAGATAGAGCGAGATCAGGTTGTTGGCGCTGATCATCAGCATCATGCCGACGGTCGCCAGCACGAACAGCACCGGATATTCGAAGCGCGACATGCCCTCATGCTCGAGATAGTCGAGCGACATGATCAGGGCCAGCGCCGAGCCGATCAGCACCAGGATCTTCATGAACACGCCGAATCCGTCGGCGACGAACATGCCGCTGAAGGTCACGGCCCGGCCGCCGGGCGCCATCAGCAGCAGGGCGGCGGCGATGATGAAGGACATCACCGCCAGGGAGGCGACGATCCGGGTCGACTTCTCGCCCAGGAAGACACCGATCAGCAGCAGCGCCATGCCGGCGCAGGCCAGGAAGATTTCCGGCAGGGCCGGCATCAGATCGGGAAGAGACACCATGGCGATCGGATCCCCGGCTCAGCGGACGGCCAACGCGACCGCGTCGGCGCGGCCGAGATCGGCGTGGTATTGGGTGATGAGGTGGTCGACCGAGACCGACATCACGTTCAGGAAGCTGGACGGGTAGATGCCCATCCACAGCACCACCAGGGCCAGCGGCACGAAGAGGACGATCTCGCGCGGGCTCAGGTCGGTCATCTTCCGCACATCCTCGCGGGTAATCTCGCCGAAGATGACCTTGCGGTACAAGAGCAGCATGTAGGTGGCGCCGAGCACCAGTCCGGTCGCGGTCAGGGTCGCGACCCAGGTGTTCACCTGGAACAGGCCGGTCAGGATCAGGAACTCGCCGACGAAGCCCGAGGTGGCCGGCAGGCCGACCGAGCCGAGCAGCATGATCATGAAGAACACGGCGTATTTCGGCATGTTGTTCGCCAGGCCGCCGTAGCGTGCGATCTCGCGGGTGTGCAGCCGGTCATAGACCACGCCGACGCAGAGGAAGAGCGCCGACGAGACCACGCCGTGGCTGAGCATCTGGAAGATCGAGCCCTGCACGCCCTGCTGGGTCAGCGAGAACATGCCGGCGGTGACGAAGCCCATATGCGCGATCGAGGAATAGGCGATCATCTTCTTCATGTCCTCCTGCGCCAGGGCGACGAGGGAGGTGTAGATGACCGCGACGATCGACAGGCCGTAGACCAGCGGCGTCAGCAGCGCCGTCGCTTCCGGCAGCATCGGGATCGAGAAGCGCAGGAAGCCGTAGCCGCCCATCTTCAGGAGCACGCCAGCCAGGATCACCGAGCCCGCCGTCGGTGCCTCGACATGCGCGTCCGGCAGCCAGGTGTGGACCGGCCACATCGGCACCTTCACGGCGAAGGAGGCGAACATGGCCAGCCATAGCCAGACCTGCATGTCGTAGCCGAAATCGGTCGCCAGCAGGGTCGGGATGTCGGTGGTGCCGGCCTGGACATACATGGCCAGCAGCGCCACCAGCATCAGGACGGAGCCGAGCAGCGTGAACAGGAACAGCTTGAAGGCGGCGTAGATGCGGCGCTCACCCGAGCCCCAGATGCCGATGATCACGAACATCGGGATCAGCACGCCTTCGAAGAAGACGTAGAACAGCACGTAGTCGAGCGCGCAGAACATGCCGATCATCATGGTCTCGAGGATCAGGAACGAGACCATGTACTCCTTCACCCGGCTGTGGATGCTCTCCCAGCTGGCGAGGATGCAGATCGGCATCAGGAAGGCCGACAGGACGACAAACAGCACCGAGATGCCATCCACGCCCATGTGGTAGGCGATGTTGAGGTCCGGGAACCACGCCACCTTCTCTTCCATCTGGAAGCCGACCGCGGTCGGGTCGAAGCCGAGCCAGATGGCGACCGAGAGGGCGAAGGTGACGAGCGTGGTCCACAGCGCCACCCAGCGGGAGGTGGCGGCCACGGCGGCGTCGCTGCCGCGAGCCAGCAGCAGGATCAGGGCTGCCCCGACCAGCGGCAGGAAGGTGGCGAGCGAGAGGATCGGCCAATTACCCATGGGTCACTCTCAGATCCGGCCGCCGAAGACATACCAGGAGACCAGCGCGACCACGCCGATCACCATGACGAAGGCATAGTGGTAGACATATCCGCTCTCGAGCCGGCTGGCCCGCCGGGCGACGCCGATCGAGGTGGCGGCGATGCCGTCCGGCCCGAGCCGGTCGATGATCGCCCCATCGCCGCCTTTCCAGAGCGCGCGGCCGAGGACGAAGGCCGGCTTGACGAAGAGGGCGTCGTAGATCTCGTCGAAGTACCACTTGCGGAAGAACAGCTGGTGGATCGGCTTGAACGCCCGCACCGTCGCGCCCGCCAGCGACGGCGCCTGGATGTAGTACAGCCAGGAGGCGGCCAGGCCGACCAGGCCGGCGACCAGCGGCAGCAGCTTGACCCAGAGGGCAACGTGGTGCGCCGCCTCGATGCTGTCCTGGGCGGGCAGCACCAGGATCGCCTCGCGCCAGAAATGCTCGCGGCCCTCGCCGACGAAGACGTCGTAGCCGATCAGGCCCGCCAGCACCGCGCCGGCGCCGAGGATCAGGAGCGGCACCAGCATCACCGGCGGGGATTCATGGACATGGTCCATGGTGTGGTGGTCGGCGCGCGGCTTGCCGTGGAAGGTCATGAACAGGAGGCGGCCGCTGTAGAAGGCGGTCATCACCGCCGCCAGGATGCCGAGCCAGTAGGCGAAGGCCCCGACATTGGTGTGGGCGGCCCAGGACGCCTCGAGGATCATGTCCTTCGAGTAGAAGCCGGCGAAGCCGAACACGCCGGGGATGCCGATACCGGCCAGCGCCAGGCTGCCGATCCACATCAGGGCGTAGGTCCAGGGAATCAGCTTCCAGATGCCGCCCATCTTGCGCATGTCCTGCTCGCCGCCCATGGCGTGGATCACCGAGCCGGCGCCGAGGAACAGCAGCGCCTTGAAGAAGGCGTGGGTCAGCAGGTGGAAGATCGCCGCCTGGTAGGCCGAGACGCCGATGGCGAAGAACATGTAGCCGAGCTGGCTCATGGTCGAATAGGCGATGACCCGCTTGATGTCGAACTGGGTCAGGCCGATCGTCGCGGCGACGAAGGCGGTCAGCGCGCCGATGACGGTGACCACGGCCAGCGCGTCCGGGGCGTATTCGAACAGCGGCGACATGCGCGCCAGCATGAACACGCCGGCGGTGACCATGGTCGCCGCATGGATCAGGGCCGAGACCGGGGTCGGGCCTTCCATCGCGTCCGGCAGCCAGGTGTGCAGGCCGAGCTGGGCCGACTTGCCCATGGCGCCGACGAACAGCAGCAGGCTGGCGGTGGTCAGGGCCGGCAGGTCCATGCCCAGGAAGTTGATCCGGGCATCGACCAGATGCGGCGCGGCGGCGAAGATCTCCTCATACCGCACCGTGCCGAAGATCTTGTAGACGGCGAAGATGCCCAGCGCGAAGCCGAAGTCGCCGACGCGGTTGACCAGGAACGCCTTCACCGCGGCGGCCCGGGCGCTCTCCTTCTCGTGCCAGAAGCCGATCAGCAGGTAGGAGGCCAGGCCGACGCCCTCCCAACCGAAGAACAACTGGACCAGGTTGTCCGCCGTCACCAGCATCAGCATGGCGAAGGTGAACAGGCTGAGATAGGCGAAGAAGCGCGGCTTCGAGTGGTCGTGCGACATGTAGCCGACCGAGTAGATGTGCACCATCGCGGAGACGGTGTTCACCACGATCAGCATCACGGCGGTCAGCGTGTCGAACTTCAGCGCCCAGTCGGCGACGAAGGTGCCGCTGCTGATCCACGGCAGCAGCGAATGGGTGCGGACGTTGCCGTCGATGGCGACGTCGAAGAACAACCACCAGGAGATGACGGCGGCGACGCATACGGCGAGCGTCGTCACGGCCATCGAGGCGCGGTCGCCGATGAGGCGGCCGAACAGTCCTGCGATCAGGAAGCCGGCCAGCGGCAGGAAGATTGCTGCGATGTCCATCGGGGGCGCCTCAGCCCTTCATCATGTTGATGTCCTCAACCGCGATCGAGCCGCGGTTGCGGAAGTAGACGACGAGGATCGCGAGGCCGATCGCCGCCTCGGCGGCGGCGACGGTCAGCACGAACAGCGCGAACACCTGCCCCACCAGGTCGCCGAGCGCGACCGAGAAGGCGACGAGGTTGATGTTGACGGCGAGCAGCATCAGCTCGACCGACATCAGGATGACGATGACGTTCTTGCGGTTCAGGAACACGCCGAAGATGCCGAGCGTGAACAGGATCGCCGCGAGGCCGAGATAGTGTCCGATTCCGATCGTCATGGCGTCAGGCCCCTTCCCCGGTGCCGATCTTCTTGATCACCATCACCTCCTCGCGGCGGCGCGCGAGCTGCTGCGAAATCACCTGGCGACGGACACCAGCGCGGTGGCGGTGGGTCAGCACGATCGCCCCGATCATCGCGACCAGGAGGACGAGGCCCGCGGCCTGGAACGGAAAGGCGTACTGCGTGTAGATCAGTTGGCCGAGCGCCGCCGTATTGGTCGGGCCTGCCTTCGCCGCCCCCGCGGACAGGATCGACGGGCCGCCGATCGAGCCGTAGAGCAGGAACAGCTCGACCAGCAGCACCACACCGATCAGCGCGCCGATCGGCAGGTAGCGCAGGAAGCCGGCCCGCAGCTCGGCGAAGTTGATGTCCAGCATCATCACGACGAACAGGAACAGCACCGCGACCGCGCCGACATAGACGACGACCAGGATCATCGCCAGGAACTCCGCCCCGATCAGCACGAACAGCGCCGCCGCGTTGAAGAAGGCGAGGATCAGGAACAGCACCGAATGCACGGAGTTCCGGGCCGAGATCACCATCACGCCAGCGATGACGGTGATCAGAGCGAACAGATAGAAGGCCAAGGCCTGGATGATCATCTCACGGTGCTCCCTGTCGTCCCCTTGCGGACGCTCGAGGTCACGGTTGCTCTACCCCTCTCGCTGCGTCGTCTCCCCGAATCCCCCGGTGAGACGGCGCGGCGGGTCTTACCGGTACGGCGCGTCGACCGCAATGTTCGCGGCCAGCTGCGCTTCCCAACGGTCCCCGTTCTGCAGCAGCTTTTCCTTGTTGTAGAAAAGCTCCTCGCGCGTCTCGGTGGCGAACTCGAAGTTCGGTCCCTCGACGATCGCATCCACCGGGCAGGCCTCCTGGCACAGGCCGCAATAGATGCACTTGGTCATGTCGATGTCGTAGCGCGTCGTGCGGCGGCTGCCGTCGGCCCGCGGCTCGGCCTCGATGGTGATGGCCTGGGCCGGGCAGATGGCCTCGCACAGCTTGCAGGCGATGCACCGCTCCTCGCCGCTGGGATAGCGGCGCAGCGCGTGCTCGCCGCGGAAGCGCGGGCTCAGCGGGCCCTTCTCGAACGGGTAGTTCAGCGTCGCCTTCTGCTTGAACATGTAGCTGAAGGTCAGCGCCAGCCCGCCCAGGATTTCCTTGAGCAGCAGGCTGCGGGCGGTGCGGTCGATGAATGCCATGGTCTCGGCCTCTCAGTTCGGCAGCCAGCCGAAGGCGGTCAGCACGCCGGCGGTGATCACCACCCAGGCCAGCGAGAACGGCAGGAACACCTTCCAGCCCAGGCGCATCAGCTGGTCGTAGCGGAAGCGCGGCAGCGTCGCCCGGACCCAGATGAAGACGAACAGGCAGAAGAGGATCTTCAGCACGAACCAGATCACGCCGGGGACCCAGGTGAAGGGCGCGATGCCGAAGGGCGGCAGCCAGCCGCCGAGGAACAGGATGGTGGTCATCCCGCTCATCAGGATCATGTTGGCATACTCGCCGAGGAAGAACAGCGCGTAGGTCATGGACGAGTACTCGACCATGAAGCCGCCGGTGATCTCGGATTCGCCTTCGGGCAGGTCGAACGGCGCCCGGTTGGTCTCGGCCAGCGCCGAGATGAAGAAGATCACGAACATCGGGAACAGCGGGATCGCGAACCAGATGGTCTGCTGCGCCTTGACGATGTCGGAGATGTTGAGCGAGCCGACGCAGAGCAGCACGGTGATGATGACGAAGCCGATCGAGACTTCGTAGGACACCATCTGCGCTGCGGAGCGCAGGCCGCCGAGGAATGCGTATTTCGAGTTCGACGACCAGCCGGCGATGATGATGCCGTAGACGCCGAGCGACGAGATCGCGAACAGGTACAAGACGCCGACATTGATGTCGGCCAGCACCCAACCGTCGTCGAACGGAATCACCGCCCAGGCCACGAGGCTGAGGAAGAAGGTGATCATCGGCGCCAGGATGAACAGCATCCGGTTGGCGCCGGACGGGATGATCGTCTCCTTGCTCAGCAGCTTAATGCCGTCGGCCAGCGGCTGCAGCATGCCGAAGGGTCCGACCACCATCGGGCCCTGGCGCAGCTGCATCGCCGCCATCACCTTGCGCTCGGCAAGCGTCAGATAGGCCACCGCAATGATCAGCGGCAGGACGATCGCGACGATCTGAAGGACGACGAGGATCGTCGGCCAGGCGTATCCGCTCCAGAAACCCATCGCGTTACTCCGCCGCCGCTTTGTGCTGGCCCACAATCTCGTCGATGCACTGCGCCATCGTCTCCGAGGCGCGGGTGATCGGGTCCGTCATGTAGAAGTTCTCGACCGCCGAGGCGAAGGGCGCGGAGCCCATCGCGCCCTCGGCGCCGAAGGCTCCCCACGCGCCCGCCGCCTGCACGTCCGGCGTGCCGAAGACCGGGTTCACCGCGACCAGGCGCTGGCGCACCTCGCGCAGGCTGTCATAGGGCAGCTTGCGGCCCATCGCCTCGCTGGCGGCGCGCAGGATCTTCCAGTCCTCGCGGGCCTCACCCGGCGGGAACACCGCCATGCGGGCCTGCTGCACGCGGCCTTCGGTGTTGACGTAGGTCGCGTTCTTCTCGGTATAGGCCACCCCCGGCAGGATCACGTCGGCGCGGTGGGCGCCGCGATCGCCGTGATGGCCCTGATAGACGACGAAAGCTTGGCCGAGCCGGCCGGTGTCGATCTCGTCGGCCGCCAGCAGCCAGATGAAGTCGATCTCGCCCTTGGTGGCGCCGTCGAGGATGCCGACGACGTCGCGGCCGCCCGGGCCCGGCAGGAAGCCGAGGTCCATGCCGCCGACCCGCGCCGCCGCGGTGTGCAGCACGTTGAAGCCGTTCCAGCCGTCGCGGACCAGGCCGAAGGTCTCGGCGATCCGACGGCAGGCCGCCAGCACCTGGGCGCCGTCCTCGCGGATCAGAGCCCCCTGCCCCACGATCAAGAGCGGCGCCTTGGCGTTGCGCAGCACCTCGGCGAAGCCGTCGGTGCCGTCGGCGATCGCCGCCAGCGTCTCCGGCCCGGCGCCGAGATGGCGGGTGCGGTAGGTCAGGTCGGCATCCGGGCCGACCACGCCGACGGTCAGGCCGTTCTTCAGCCAGCGCTTGCGAATGCGGGCGTTGACGATCGCCGCCTCGGAGCGCGGGTTGGTGCCGACCAGCAGGATGACGTCGGCCTGCTCGATCCCGGCGATGCCGCTGTTGAACAGATAGGCGCCGCGCGGCCCGGCCGGCAGCTTCGCCCCATCCTGGCGACAGTCGAGGTTGGGCGAGCCGAAGGACGCCATCAGGTCCTTCAGCGCGACCATGGCCTCGGCGTCGACGGTGTCGCCGGCAATCGCCGCCATGCGCTTGCCGTCCAGCCCCTTGGCCTTGTCGGCGATGGCCTGGAACGCCTCGGCCCAGCTGGCCGGCTGCAGCTTGCCGTCACGCCGGACGTAAGGCCGGTCGATCCGGCGCCGCTTCAGCCCGTCGACGGCGAAGCGGGTCTTGTCGCTGATCCACTCCTCGTTGACGTCCTCGTTCAGCCGCGGCAGGACCCGCATCACCTCGCCGCCGCGGGCGTCGATGCGGATGTTCGAGCCGATGGCGTCGAGCACGTCGACCGTCTCGGTCTTGCGCAGCTCCCATGGCCGTGCGCTGAAGGCGTATGGCTTGGAAGTCAGCGCGCCAACCGGGCAGACATCGACCAGGTTGCCCGACAGCTCGGACGCGATCGCCTGCTCGACGTAAGTCGTGATCTCCATGTGCTCGCCGCGGTTTACGCCGCCGAGCACCGGCACGCCGGCGATCTCGTCGATGAAGCGGATGCAGCGGGTGCACTGGATGCACCGGGTCATGAAGGTCTCGATCAGCGGCCCGAGATACTTGTCGGTGACCGCGCGCTTGCCTTCGGTGTAGCGGCCGCGGTCGAAGCCGTAGGCCACGGCCTGGTCCTGCAGGTCGCACTCGCCGCCCTGGTCGCAGATCGGGCAGTCGAGCGGATGGTTGATCAGCAGGAACTCCATGATGCCGCGGCGCGCGTCGCGCACGACATCGGTGTTCGTCTTGATCACCATGCCGTCGCCGGCCGGCATCGCGCAGGATGCGATCGGCTTCGGCGCCTTCTCCATCTCGACCAGGCACATACGGCAGTTCGCCGGCACCGAGAGCTTGTCGTGGAAGCAGAAGCGCGGCACCTCGATGCCGAGGCGCTCGCAGGCCTGCAGCACCGACGTGCCCGGCTCGACCTCGATCTCGACCCCGTCAATCGTCAGCTTGGGCATCGGTGCCTTCCTATTCCGCAGCTTCGCGGCGATGGGCGCGGTCGCGATGATCGCGGATCCGCTCCTCCATCTCGTCGCGGAAATGCCGGATCAGCGCCTGGACCGGCCAGGCGGCCGCGTCGCCGAGGGCGCAGATGCTGCGGCCATCGATCTGCTTGGTCACCTGCAGCAGCATGTCGATCTCGTCCGACCGCGCATTGCCGGTGACCATGCGCTGCATCACCCGGTACATCCAGCCGGTGCCTTCGCGGCACGGCGTGCACTGGCCGCAGCTCTCATGCATGTAGAAGCGCGACAGGCGGGCCACCGCGTAGATCACGTCGGTCGACTTGTCCATGACGATCAGCCCGGCGGTGCCGAGCGCCGACTTGACCTCGCGCAACGCGTCGAAATCCATCAGGACGGTGTCGCAGATATCCTTCGGCAGGATCGGGGCCGAGGAGCCGCCGGGGATCACCGCCTTCAGATTGTCCCAGCCGCCGCGGACGCCACCGGCATGCTTGTCGATCAGCTCCCGCATCGGGATGCCGAGCTCTTCCTCGACATTGCAGGGCTGGTTCACGTGGCCCGAGATGCAGAACAGCTTGGTGCCCTGGTTCTTCGGCCGGCCGATGCCGGCGAACCAGGCGCCGCCGCGGCGCAGGATCTCGCCGACGACGGCGATGGTCTCGACGTTGTTGACCGTGGTCGGGCAGCCATAGAGGCCTGCGCCGGCCGGGAACGGCGGCTTGTTGCGCGGCTGGCCCTTCTTGCCCTCGAGGCTTTCCAGCAGCGCGGTCTCCTCGCCGCAGATATAGGCGCCGGCGCCGCGGTGCAGGTACAGGTCGAAGTCCCAGCCGGTGCCGGCCGCGTTCTTGCCGAGCAGGCCGGCGTCATAGGCCTGGTCGATCGCGACCTGCATGTTCGAGGCTTCGCCGTAGAACTCGCCCCGGATGTAGATGTAGCAGGCATGCGCCCCCATGGCGAAGGAGGCCAGCAGCGCGCCCTCGATCAGCCGGTGCGGGTCGAAGCGCAGGATCTCGCGGTCCTTGCAGGTGCCCGGCTCGGATTCGTCGGCGTTGATGACGAGATAGCTCGGGCGGCCGTCCTTGCTCTCCTTCGGCATGAAGGACCACTTCATGCCGGTCGGGAAGCCTGCGCCGCCGCGACCGCGCAGGCCGGAGGTCTTGACCTCCTCGATGATCTTGTCGCGGCCGAGATCGACCAGCGACTTCATATCGCTCCAGATGCCGCGGCGGCGGGCGCCGTCCAGGCCCCAGTCGTCCCAGCCGTAGAGATTGGTGAAGATGCGGTCTTCGTCGCGCAGCATCACTTCTCTCCCGTATCCGCGGTGCCGGGGTGGTCGCCGGTCGGCTCGATCCTCTGCGGCGGCCGGCCCTTCTTCTGGGGCTCGGCATCGCCGCGATGGGTGCCCGGCAAGGGCTCGGCCTGCGCCGCGACCTCATGCGCCGGCGGGGCGCCGCCGGGCGCCGGGTCCGGCTGATCGGCCTGGCTGCCCTCCGAGCCCGGACGGGCGGCCGAGGACGGCACGGCCGGGCGGTGGCCCGGGCGCATGTTCAGCAGCGTGGTGGCGCCGGACAGCGCCTCGGAGTTGGTGCGGCCGTTCTGCGGGCCCGGCGTGGTCTGCTGCCCGGCTTTCAGCGCGTCGATCAGCGCCACCGTCTTGTCGTAGTCCAGATCCTCGTAGAAATCGTCGTTGATCTGGACCATCGGAGCATTGACGCAGGCGCCCAGGCACTCGACCTCGAGCACCGAGAACTGGCCGTCCTCGCTGGTCTCGTGGTTGCCGCAGCCGGCCCGGTCCTGCAGGGCCTTCATCACCTCGCCCGAGCCGCGCAGCCAGCACGGGGTGGTGGTGCAGACCTGGAAGAAGTGGCGGCCGACCGGCGCCTTGTTGAACATGGTGTAGAAGCTGGCGACCTCGTACACCCGGATCCGCGGCATCTCCAGCAGGTCGGCGACATAGTCCATCGCCACCCGCGGGATCCAGTTGTGGTGCTGGCGCTGGGCGATGTCGAGCAGCGGGATCACCGCGCTCTGCTGCTTGCCCTCGGGGTATTTGGCGATGATCTTCTTCGCCCGGTCGAGATTCTCGGACGTGAAGGCGAAGTCCTTCGGCTGCTCCGCCTCCGGCGCAATCCCTGCGGCCGTCATCGGTCGATCTCCCCGAACACGATGTCCTGGCTGCCGATGATCGCGACCGCATCGGCCAGCATGTGCCCCCTGCTCATGAAGTCGAGCCCCTGCAGATGGGCGAAGCCCGGGGCCCGGATGCGGCAGCGATACGGCCGGTTGGTGCCGTCCGCGACAAGATAGACGCCGAACTCGCCCTTCGGCGCCTCGACCGCGGCGTAGGTCTCGCCGGCCGGAACGTGGTAGCCCTCGGTGTAGAGCTTGAAGTGATGGATCAGCGCTTCCATCGAGCGCTTCATGTCGGCGCGCGGCGGCGGCGACACCTTGCGGTCGGTGGTCTTCACCGGTCCGTCCTTCGGCATCTGCTCCAGGCACTGGCGGATGATGCGGTTGGACTGGCGCATCTCCTCGATCCGCAGCAGGTAGCGGGCGTAGCAGTCGCCGGTCAGGCCGACCGGGATGTCGAAATCGAGCTTGTCATAGACCTCGTAGGGCTGCGACTTGCGCAGGTCCCACGACACGTTCGAGGCCCGCAGCATGACGCCGGTGAAGCCCCAGGCCTTGGCCTGCTCCGTCGTCACCACGCCGATATCGACCAGGCGCTGCTTGAAGATCCGGTTCTCGGTCAGCAGGTTTTCGAGGTCGTCGACGAATTTCGGGAAGCGCTCGGTATAGGCCCAGATGTCGTCGGCCAGTCCGGCCGGCATGTCCTGGGCCACGCCGCCGGGCCGGAAGTAGTTGGCATGGAGCCGGGCGCCGGAGGCGCGCTCGTAGAACTCCATCAGGAACTCGCGCTCCTCGAAGCCCCACAGCGACGGAGTCACGGCGCCGACGTCAAGCGCGTAGGTGGTGATGTTGAGCAGATGGTTGAGGATGCGGCTGATCTCGGAGAACAGCACGCGGACATACTGCCCCCGCTCCGGCACGGTGATGCCGAGCAGCCGCTCGACCGCCAGGGCGAAGGCGTGCTCCTGGTTCATCGGCGCGACATAGTCCAGGCGATCGAAATACGGCGTCGCCTGCATGTAGGTCTTGTACTCGATCAGCTTCTCGGTGCCGCGGTGCAGCAGCCCGATATGCGGATCGGCCCGCTCCACCACCTCGCCGTCCAGCTCCAGCACCAGGCGCAGCACGCCGTGCGCGGCCGGATGCTGCGGGCCGAAGTTCATGGTGTAGGGCTTGATCTGGGTCTCGACCATGATGCTTACGCCTTCGGCTCGTTCAGCGCGGCCTTCTCGTCGCCCGGCAGAACCACGGGCACGTCAGGACCGGGCCGCGTCATACCCTCCCACGGGCTGAGGAAGTCGAAGGTCCGGAAATCCTGGGTCAGCTTCACCGGCTCGTAGACCACCCGCTTCTGCTCGTTGTCGTAGCGGACCTCGACATAGCCGGTCAGCGGGAAATCCTTGCGCAGCGGGTGCCCCTCGAAGCCGTAATCGGTCAGGATGCGGCGCAGGTCCGGATTGTCGGCGAAGAAGATGCCGTACAGGTCCCAGGCCTCGCGCTCGAACCAGGTCGCCGCCGGGAAGACGCCGGCGGCGGACGGCACTGGCGTGTCCTCGTCGGTCGTCACCTTCAACCGGATCCGGCGGTTATGCCGGAAGCTGAGCAGGTGATAGACGACCTCGAACCGCTCCTGCCGGGTCGGGTAGTCGGCGCCGCAGATATCGGTCAGCTGCTCGAACAGGGTCTCGGGCGCGTCGCGCAGATGGGTCAGCACCCGGACGATCGAGTCGCGCCGGACGGTCACGGTCAGCTCGACCGTCGGCGACACCGCGTGGCCGAGCACATCCCCGCCCAGCGCCGCCGCGAGGGCCGTGCCGAGATCAGTCAGTTCCTGGATCGATGCCATTCCTTGCTTCCCGATCCCTCAGCGGATGATCCGGTTGCCGCGCCGGATCTTCTTCTGCAGCTGCATGATGCCGTAGACCAGGGCCTCGGCGGTCGGCGGGCAGCCCGGGACATAGATGTCGACCGGGACGACGCGGTCGCAGCCGCGCACCACCGAATAAGAGTAGTGATAGTAGCCCCCGCCATTGGCGCAGGAGCCCATCGAGATGACCCAGCGCGGCTCCGGCATCTGGTCGTAGACCTTGCGCAGGGCCGGAGCCATCTTGTTGGTCAGGGTGCCGGCGACGATCATGACGTCGGACTGGCGCGGGCTGGGCCGCGGGATGACCCCGAGTCGGTCCAGGTCGTAGCGCGGCATGTAGGCGTGGATCATCTCCACCGCGCAGCAGGCCAGGCCGAAGGTCATCGGCCACAGCGACCCGGTGCGCGCCCAGTCGAACAGCGCGTCGACCCGGGTCAGCAGGAAGCCCTTGTCCTGGATCTCGGCATTGGCGGCGCGGATCACCGCGTCCTGCCCGGCGCCCTGGGGAATTGGCGTGCCGACGCCCACGGGGCTGCTCGGCTGCGTCGCGCTCACTCCCATTCCAGCGCTCCCTTCTTCCACTCGTAGATGAAGCCGACGGTCAGGACGCCGAGGAACACCATCATCGACCAGAAGCCGAACATCCCGATGTCCTTGAGCGCCACCGCCCAGGGGAACAGGAAGGCCACTTCCAGGTCGAAGATGATGAACAGGATCGAGACCAGATAGAACCGGACGTCGAACTTGGAGCGCGCATCGGCGAAGGCGTCGAAGCCGCACTCATAGGCCGAGAGCTTCTCGCTGTCCGGATTCTGCTTGCCGGCGATGAAGGACAGGCCGACCGCGGCGCCGGCGATCACGATGGCGATCGCCAGGAAGACGAGGATCGGAAAGTACTCCGACACAAGAGAGGTCGTCATCGCTCACCCGTCACACGTGGAGCCTGCGCGATCTTGATCGGCAGGCGCTCCACCCCAAATCTCTTTCTTCGTCGTGAAGGGCCGTCCGTCACGGCCGCCCTTCCGGCGCGGCCTTTATAGGCCGGCATGTCGGACGAGAGAAGCGAATTTCCGCCACATTCCGTAGATGCGAATGCTTCTCAACCGCATGATTTTGCTGGGATCTTCGCGCTTCCGGACGATGCCGCGAGCGGCCAGTTGGACCGGCGGGTCCAGCCGCGTCCAAATGCAGCAAGGGCCGCTGCGCCCGTCGAAGACGGGGCCGGCCCGGTAAATATCGGTGATGGTCGGGGGGGAAGTGGCGCGAGTGACGGGACTTGAACCCGCGGCCTCCGGCGTGACAGGCCGGCGCTCTAACCAACTGAGCTACACCCGCGCAGGGCGCCGGCAACGATCACGAGGCCTTCGGCGGACTGCCGAAACCCGGAGCGAGACCGGAAAACAGGAAGTGGCGCGAGTGACGGGACTTGAACCCGCGGCCTCCGGCGTGACAGGCCGGCGCTCTAACCAACTGAGCTACACCCGCGCATCTGGCCGCTCATCGCGGCGAGGCGCTTGAGATACCCACTCCACCGGGGGCTGTCAACTTGAATTGCCAGCGGGCGGAGCGGGATTTTCGCGGCGATCCGAACCCTGGGAACAGACTGGGATTCACGGGCCGCGAGGCCGCCGGAGCGGCCGGGAACTGGTGGGCGATGACGGGCTCGAACCGCCGACACTCGGTGTGTAAAACCGATGCTCTACCAACTGAGCTAATCGCCCGAGCGGGCGCCCGAGGGTAAACCTGCGGGGCCCAGACATGAAGCGGCCGGTCGGGCCAGGGCGCCGACCGGCCGGTTCAGGTCCATGCGCGGAGGCTTACTTCTTCTTGCCGCCGGCGCTGTTGACGGAGTCCTTCAGACCCTTGCCGGCCTTGAACTTGACCTGCTTGGAGGCGGCGATCTTGATGGTCTCGCCGGTCCGCGGATTGCGGCCCTCCGAAGCGGCACGCGCCGCGACGCCGAAGGTGCCGAACCCAACGAGGCGGACTTCCCCCCCCTTCGTCAACGTCTGGGTAACACCGTCGATGAAGCTGTCGATGGCGTTGCCAGCATCGGCACGCGACAGACCGGTGCTTTCCGCGACGTGTGCGACGAGATCGTTCTTGTTCACGTGTCGGCCTCCTTCAGGCTCTGTGTTGGTCGTTCCGGCGGGTTCGCCGGATACAGGCTAGGTACTCTCCAAACCGACAACCGTTCGATGCGCCTTTTCCCGACACCGAAACGTCACGAAATGTAAGCGTATCGCGGAAACATGGTCAATCGTCGGCGGCCCTGAAACACATGGAATTCTGCCAAGTTCCAAGGCCGCCGCGATACCTCAGTGACGGATCACCGCTTCGTCGTCGCCATCGGCAGCGACAGGGGCAATGTCGTCGACTTCCGTTTCCTTCCACTCGATCGGCTCCAGAGGACGCACCAGGGCGTTCTTCAGAACCTCCTCGACACTGGCGGTCGGCAGGATTGCCAGGGCCTTCTTCACCGAATCCGGGATATCCGCAAGGTCTTTTTCATTGTCCTTCGGAATAATCACGGTCTTGATGCCGGCCCGGACGGCGGCCAACAGCTTCTCCTTCAGCCCGCCGATCGGCAGCACGCGCCCCCGCAGGGTGACCTCGCCGGTCATCGCCACGTCGCGGCGGACCGGGTTGCCGGTCAGCGCCGAGACGATGGCCGTGACCATGGCGACGCCGGCCGACGGCCCATCCTTCGGGGTCGCCCCCTCCGGCACGTGGACGTGGATGTCGCGCTTGCCGAACAGGGTCGGCTTGATGCCGAAGGACACGGCGCGGGCCTTGGCGAAGCTTTCCGCCGCCTGCACCGATTCCTTCATCACGTCGCCGAGCTTGCCGGTGGCGACCACGCGGCCGCGGCCGGGGACCGGCACCGCCTCGATCGACAGGATCTCGCCGCCGACCTCGGTCCAGGCCAGGCCGGTGACGACACCGACCATGTCCTCCAGTTCCGCCTCGCCGTAGCGGAACTTGCGCACGCCGGCGTATTTGTCGAGATCCTCCGGCTTGACGACGATCTTCTTGACGTCGGTCGACAGGATCTCGCGCACCGCCTTGCGCGCCAGGCCCGCGATCTCGCGCTCCAGGCTGCGGACGCCCGCCTCCCGGGTGTAGTAGCGAATCAGGTCGCGCAACGCCTCGTCGGTCAGCGTCCACTCGCCCTTCTTCAGGCCGTTGGCCTCGGCCTGCTTCTGGATCAGGTGGCGCTTGGCGATCTCGACCTTCTCATCCTCGGTGTAGCCGGGGATGCGGATGATCTCCATGCGGTCCATCAGCGGCTGCGGCATGCGCAGGCTGTTGGCGGTGCAGATGAACATCACGTCCGACAGGTCGTAGTCGACCTCGAGGTAATGGTCGTTGAAGGTCGAGTTCTGCTCCGGATCCAGCACCTCGAGCAGCGCCGAGGACGGGTCGCCGCGATAGTCGGCGCCCAGCTTGTCGATCTCGTCGAGCAGGAACAGCGGGTTCGACGACTTTGCCTTCTTCATGCCCTGGAGGATCTTGCCGGGCATCGAGCCGATATAGGTGCGCCGGTGGCCGCGGATCTCCGCCTCGTCGCGGACGCCGCCGAGCGACATGCGCACGAAGTTGCGGCCCGTGGCCTTGGCGATCGACTTGCCCAGCGAGGTCTTGCCGACGCCCGGAGGGCCGACCAGGCACAAGATCGAGCCGCGGATCTTGCTGGTCCGCTGCTGCACGGCGAGATATTCGAGGACGCGCTCCTTGACCTTTTCCAGGCCGAAATGGTCGTCGTTCAGCACCTGCTCGGCGTTCAGCAGATCCTTCTTGATCCGGGTGCGCTGCTTCCACGGAATCGACAGCATCCAGTCGAGATAGTTGCGGACCACCGTGGCCTCGGCCGACATCGGGCTCATCGACCGCAGCTTCTTCAGCTCGGCCATGGCCTTGTCGCGGGCCTCCTTGGTCAGCTTGACCTTGTTGATCCGCTCCTCGAGCTCCGCCGCCTCGTCGCGCCCGTCCTCGCCCTCGCCGAGCTCCTTCTGGATCGCCTTCAGCTGCTCGTTCAGATAGTACTCGCGCTGGGTCTTCTCCATCTGCCGCTTGACGCGGCTGCGGATGCGCTTCTCGACCTGGAGGACGCCGATCTCGCCCTCCATGAAGCCGTAGACCTTCTCCAGCCGCTCGGTGATCGAGGCGATCTCGAGGATCTGCTGCTTCTCGGGGATCTTCAGCGACAGGTGCGCGGCGATGGTATCGGCCAGCTTGGCGCCGTCCTCGATCTGGTTGACCGAGACCAGCACCTCCGGCGGGATCTTCTTGTTCAGCTTGATGTACTGCTCGAACTGGGCGACCGCGGCCCGGCCCAGCGCCTCGACCTCCTGCGGGTCGGTGCTGACCTCCTCGAGCGGCTCCACCTGGGCCTGGAAGAACTCCGGATTGTCGGCGTAGCGGACGATGCGCGCACGCTTGACGCCTTCGACCAGCACCTTGACGGTCCCGTCCGGCAGCTTCAGCAGCTGCAGCACCGTCCCGATCGTGCCGACGTCGAAGATCTCCTCCGGCGACGGGTCGTCCTGCGAGGCGTTGCGCTGGGTGACCAGGAGGATCTGCTTGTCCTCCTTCATCACATCCTCGAGCGCACGCACCGATTTCTCGCGGCCGACGAACAAGGGCACGATCATGTGCGGGAAGACCACGATGTCCCTCAGAGGCAACACCGGGTACAGCGTGTCTTTGTTCAGGTTCAACATGCGTTCTGCCTTACTGGGATGGGCAGCGGCCCGAGGAGCGGCGCCGCGCCGGCGCCGGACGGTGGAGACCCGGCGCGCCCAATAGACGTGGCGATGACCGGAAGCCGTTCAAGGGACGGGAATGCTGCAGCCCTCATGACCCGGTCACAAGAGCGCAATCGGGCCACAGTGGCAAGCCAAAGGCGGCCTTTAGCGGTAATTATGAAACGAAACAGCCGATGCCCGAAGGCATCGGCTGTCAGGTCGGTCAGGATCTGTCCCGTGCCTGGCGTCAGGCGCCGGGAGCGCGGTCCTGCTGTTTCTCGGCGTAGATCAGGAGCGGCTTGGCGCGGCCGTCGACCACCTCGCGGTTGACCACGATCTCGACCACGCCGTTCATGCTGGGCAGGTCATACATCGGCTCGAGCAGGATGCTCTCCATGATCGAGCGCAGGCCGCGCGCGCCGGTCTTGCGCTGGATGGCGCGGCTGGCGATGCCCTTCAGCGCATCGTCGGTCAGCGACAGATGCACGTCCTCCATCTCGAACAGGCGCTGATACTGCTTCACCAGCGCGTTCTTCGGCCGGGACAGGATCTCGATCAGCGCCTCGGAATCGAGGTCCTCGAGCGTCGCCACCACCGGCAGGCGGCCGACGAATTCGGGGATCAGGCCGAACTTCAGCAGATCCTCGGGCTCGACCTCGCTGAAGATCTCGCCGGTCGTCCGCTCATCCGGCCCGCGCACATCGGCGCCGAAGCCGAGCGAGCTGCCGCGGCCGCGCTGGGAGATGATCTTCTCCAGCCCGGAGAAGGCGCCGCCGCAGATGAACAGGATGTTGGTGGTGTCGACCTGCAGGAACTCCTGCTGCGGGTGCTTGCGCCCGCCCTGGGGCGGCACCGAAGCGATGGTGCCTTCCATGATCTTCAGAAGGGCCTGCTGCACGCCCTCGCCCGAGACGTCGCGGGTGATCGAGGGGTTGTCCGACTTGCGGCTGATCTTGTCGACCTCGTCGATGTAGACGATGCCGCGCTGCGCCCGCTCGACATTGTAGTCGGCGGCCTGCAGCAGCTTGAGGATGATGTTCTCGACATCCTCGCCGACATAGCCCGCCTCGGTCAGCGTCGTCGCGTCCGCCATGGTGAACGGGACGTCGAGGATGCGGGCCAGGGTCTGTGCCAGCAGCGTCTTGCCGCAGCCGGTCGGCCCGATCAGCAGGATGTTGGACTTCGCGAGCTCGACCTCGCCGTTCTTCTGGCCGTGCGCCAGCCGCTTGTAGTGGTTGTGCACGGCGACCGAGAGCACCTTCTTCGCGTGCTCCTGGCCGATCACGTAGTCGTCCAGAACCTTGCGGATGTCCTTCGGCGTCGGGACCCCGTCGCGGTTCTTGACCAGCGTGGTCTTGTTCTCCTCGCGGATGATGTCGGTGCACAGCTCGACGCACTCGTCGCAGATGAACACAGTCGGGCCCGCAATCAGCTTGCGAACCTCGTGCTGGCTCTTGCCGCAGAACGAGCAGTAGAGCGTGTTCTTCGAGTCACCGCCTGCGGTCTTACCCATCACTGCCTCACTTCCGCATCCGCGATACCGATCCGCGTGCCCCCCGCCGCGGGGAAACGAACTCGCGGGCCAGGATGCGGCTGCCTCCAGATGGCGGCGGCTCCACCCTGCGACAAGCTCGTCCCGGCGCAAGGCAGATCCGCATCATCACGAATCAAGATAGCGCCCTTCGGCCCGGATCGGTAGGGCCGCGGGCAAAGAGATCGATTATTCAGCAACGGTCGGACGCCGTTCGACGACCTCGTCGACGATCCCGAAGCCCTTGGCTTCGTCGGCCGACATGAATTTGTCGCGGTCCATCGAGCGCTCGATCTCCTCGAGCGACTGGCCGGTGTGCTTGACATAGACCTCGTTCAAACGCTGCCGCAGCTTGAGGATCTCGCGTGCCTGGATCTCGATATCCGAGGCCTGGCCGCGGGCGCCGCCGGAGGGCTGGTGCACCATGATCCGGCTGTTCGGCAGGGCGAAGCGCTTGCCGGGGGCGCCGGCCGCCAGCAGGAGCGAGCCCATCGACGCAGCCTGGCCGATGCACACGGTCATGATCTGCGGCTGGATGTACTGCATGGTGTCGTAGATCGCCATGCCCGCTGTGATCACCCCGCCCGGCGAGTTGATGTAGAAGGCGATGTCCTTCTTCGGGTTCTCCGATTCCAGGAACAGCAGCTGGGCGCAGACCAGGCTGGCCAGCTCGTCGTAGATCGGCCCGGTCAGAAAGATGATCCGCTCCTTCAGGAGGCGGGAATAGATGTCATAGGCGCGCTCGCCGCGATTGGTCTGCTCGACGACCATCGGGACCAGGGCGTTCATGGACGGCTCATACGGAGGCATACGTTCCTCGAAAGGCTCGCGCGGGCCGGCAGGGCGCCGCGGCTCGCCCCTACATTAGGGGAGGTCCGCGGCGACCTTCAACCGATCAAGCGCCGGAAGCGGTGTCGGTGGCGGCCGGCTTGGCTTCCGCCTCGTCCTCGTCCGGATCGCGCGCCAGCTCCTCCGGCGTCACGGTGGTGTCGTTGACCTTGATCTTGCCGAGGATCAGGTCGACGACCTTCTCCTCGAACAGCGGCGCGCGCAGATTCTCGATCGCCTGCGGGTTCTGGCGGAAGAAGTCGACCACCTGCTGCTCCTGGCCCGGATAGCGGCGGGCTTCGGCGATCAGGGCGCGGTTCAGCTCCTCCTGAGACACCTCGACGTTCTCGGCCCGGCCGATCTCGGCGAACAGCAGGCCGAGGCGGACGCGGCGCTCGGCGATGGCGCGATACTCGGCCTTCAGCTCGTCCTCCGGCTTGTTCTTGTCCGGATTGTCCTCGCCGCCGGTCTCGATCGACTGCTGCACCTGCTTCCAGATCTGGTCGAACTCCAGGTCGACCATGCCCTGCGGCACGGCGAAATCGACCAGCTCGGCCAGCTTGTCGAGCAGCTTGCGCTTGGCGCGCAGGCGCGACACCCGGCCGAACTCCTGCTCGGTCTGGCCCTTGACCGCATTGCGCAGGCCCTCGAGGTCCTCGAAGCCCAGCTCCTTGGCGAAATCCTCGTTCACCTCGGGCACCACGCCCTTCTCGATCGACTTGACGTCGACCTCGAAAGCGGCCGGCTTGCCGGCGTGCTCGGGGCTCTGATACTCCTCGGGGAAGCTCAGCGAGACGGTGACGTGCTCGCCCGGCTTCTTGCCGATCAGCTGCTCCTCGAAGCCCGGGATGAAGCGGTTCGAGCCGATCTCCAGGCGATGGTCCTTGCCGGACATCTCCGGGCTCGGCTCGGCGCCGTCGAGGCTGCCCTCGAAGTCGATGACGGCGACGTCGCCGGCCTCCAGGCCGCGCTCCTCGGTCACCGGCTCGAACTTGCGGCGGGTCTCGGCGATCCGCTGCAGGCCGGCGGAGATCTGCTCGTCGGTCACCTCGGCGACCGGGCGGTCGATCTCGACGCTGTCGAAGGCCGGCGCGGTGATCTCCGGCAACACCTCGACATCGACCTTGTATTCGAGGTCCTTGCCTTCGTCGAAGCTGGTCACCTCGACCTTCGGGCGCAGGGCCGGGCGCAGGTTGCGCTCGTCCAGGGCCTTGCGGGTGCCCTCGTCGACGGCCCCTTCCAGGACCTCGCCCATGACCGACTTGCCGTAGCGCTGCTTCATCAGCGACACCGGCACCTTGCCGGGGCGGAAGCCCGGGAGCTTGACCCGGCCCGCGAGCTTGACGAGCTCCGTCTGGACGCGCTGTTCGATGTCGGCCGCCGGCACGACGATCTTGAACTCGTGCCGCAGACCCTCGGTGCTGGTTTCGATCACTTGCATCGGTCTTCAGGAATCCGTCGATGTGACAGGTCGGTCGTGCTGTGCCCTGTCGAGATGTTCAATGGTGCGGGCGGAGGGATTTGAACCCCCACGGCTTTCGCCGCTGGAACCTAAATCCAGTGCGTCTACCAATTCCGCCACGCCCGCGAAGACCCCCACCCCTGCGTGCCCCCGAAAACACGCACAAAACGGCGCGCAGCGAAGGGAGTCGGCCCTGCGAAGGGGCGGTCATAGCACAGGGTTTTTGCGGACGACAGGCAAAACGCGGGGGCTACAGCCGGTCGAGCACCCCGGGCAGAGCGTCGATCACGTCCTCGGCGATCAGCCCCGCACCGACCCGCTGCGCCGCCGCGCCGTGCAGCCAGACGGCGGCGCAGGCGGCCTCGAAGCCGGGCATGCCCTGCGCCTTCAGCCCGAGCACGACGCCGGCCAGCACGTCGCCGGTGCCGCCGGTGGCCAGGGTCGGCGGCGCGTTGGCGTTGACCGTCGCGTGCCCGTCCGGCGCGGCGATGATGGTGTCGGCCCCCTTCAGCACCACGACGGCGCCGACCGAAGCCGCGGCCCGGCGGGCCCTGACCAGGCGTGGCGCGTCGGCCTTTCCGAACAGCTTGTCGAACTCGCCCTGATGCGGCGTCAGCACGCAATCGGCGTCCAGCAGACCGGCCAGCGCCTGCGGCTCGCCGGCATAGCTGGCGAGGCCGTCGGCATCGAGCACCAGCGACTTGCCGGCGCCGCACACCGCCGCGACCGCCTGGCGCAGCGCCGGCCCGGCCCCGCCGCCGGGGCCGATCAGCACCGGGCCGAGGCGCCGGTCGGCCAGCAGCCCGTCCCAGCGCTCCATCGGCAGCGCCATCGCCCCGGGCCAGTCGGCGCGGAAGGCCGGCAGCGCCGCCTCGGGCGCCACCACGGTGAGCAGGCCGGCGCCGGTCCGCCGCGCCGCCCGTGCCGCCAGCCGGGCCGCGCCGGTCAGGCTGCCGCCGGCCAGGATCAGCGGATGGCCGCGGTCGTATTTGTGCTGCGCAGGCGCCGCCTGCGGCAGGGCGGCGCGCCACAGTGCCGGCCCGTTCTCGTGCAGCGTCGGCCCGATGGCGTCGAGCACCGCGGCATCGATGCCGATATCGGCCACCCGGGTCTCGCCGCACAGGGTGCGGCCGGGCAGCAGCCAATGGCCGGGCTTGCGGCGGAAGAAGGTGACGGTCAGCGCCGCCGGCGCCACCGGGCCGGGCGCGGAGCCGTCATCGCCGAACACACCGCTCGGCACGTCGACCGCGACGACCGGCAGGCCGGAGTGCGCCGCCGCCTCGACCAGGGCCGCGGCCTTGCCCTCCGGCGCCCGGTTCAGCCCGGCGCCGAACAGCGCGTCGACGATCAGCCCGGCGCCGTCCAGCACCGCGGGATCGGGCCCCTCCACCTTGCCCTGCCCCACCCTGCCCTGCCATTGCGCCGCCGCCTCGGCCGCGTCGCCCTTCAGGGCCTTGGCCGGGACCAGCGAGGCCAGCCGCACCGGCCAGCCCCGCTCCGCTAGCAGCCGGGCGATGACATAGCCGTCGCCGCCATTGTTGCCGGGGCCGCACAGCACCGCGACCGGGCGCGGCGACCAGCGGGCGCGGATCGCCCGCGCCACCGCCACCCCTGCCCGCTCCATCAGCACGATGCCGGGCGTGCCGGCGGCGATGGTGCGACGGTCGGCCTCGCCCATCTCCGCCGCGGTCAGCAGGGCGAGGTCGGAGATCGTCACCGCGCGATCTTCCCGACCGCCTCCTTGAAGGCGGCGATGTCGGCCTTGGCGGAGTCGCGCAGCAGGGTGATCTCGGCCGGGCCGATGACGATGCGGCAGCCGTCCCGCACCATCTCGGCCGGCGAGCGGCCGAGCGAGGGCAGCGAGCCGAGCCATTTGCCGCTGTCCTGGATGGCGCGCTCGGCCCGGCGAATCGTGTCGCTCACCTCCGGGTCGTCGAAACGGCCGAGCTTGCCGAGGCTGCCGGACAGATCCCAGGGGCCGATGAACAGCCCGTCGACGCCGTCGACCGCGGCGATGTCGGGAATCGCCTCCACCGCCTGCCTGGTCTCGATCTGGCACAGGATCAGGAGGTTGTCGGTGATGGTCTGCTGGTAGTCGGGCGCTAGGCCGAAATCGGCGCCGCGGGCGATGCCGTAGGCGACGCCGCGGATGCCAGCCGGCGGGTAGCGGCAGGCGGCGACCGCAGCCTCCGCCTCGGCCCCGGAATTGACCTGCGGCACCATCACCCCCTCGGCGCCGATGTCGAGGATGCGCTTGGCGTAGACCGGGTCGTTCCAGGGCATGCGGACGATGCCGGTGGCCGGGGTGCCGGCCAGGGCCTGCAGGCTGGGCACCGCATCGGCGACCGAGGCCGGCCCATGCTCATGGTCGAGCAGCACGATGTCGTAGCCGGCGAGGCCGAGCAGCTCGGAGATCAGCGAATGGCCGATACCCTGCCAGCAGCCATAGACGGGCTCACCCGCCCGCAGCTTCCGTTTCGCGGCGTTCGGTCGATACAAGGCAGCCTCCTCCGATGCGGTGGAGACAGGCGTATCAGACGATGACGAGAAGGGAAATGGGGCGACCAACGGGGCTCGAACCCGTGACATCTCGGACCACAACCGAGTGCTCTACCAGCTGAGCTATGGCCGCCACAGCGTTAGCGGCGGGTCATATGAGGCATCGCCGCTTCGGCGTCAAGCGCAAGACGCATTCCCGCCGATCAAGGACGTTGCCGGGCATGACCGGGGCCGTGCAAGGCGGCATAGTCCGCCACGACGCACTCAACAGGGGAAGGCATGATGCTGATCCAGTCGGCCGCCATGGCCAATCTCGGCACCGAAACCGCATTCGATGTGCTGGCACGGGCCCAGGCGCTGGCGGCGCAGGGCCGCGACATCATCAATCTCGGCATCGGCCAGCCCGATTTCCGCACGCCGGACCACATCGTCGAGGCGGCGGTGAAGGCGCTGCGCGACGGCCATCACGGCTACACCCCGGCCGGCGGCATCCCGGCGCTGCGCCGGGCGGTGGCCGACGACCTGGAGGCCCGGCGCGGCGTCACGGTCGATCCGGACGACGTGGTGATCATGCCCGGCGGCAAGGTGACGATGTGGTTCGCCATCCTGATGTTCGGCGAGCCGGGGGCCGAGATCCTGTATCCCAACCCCGGATTCCCGATCTACGAATCCGCGATCCGCTTCACCGGGGCCACGCCGGTGCCGGTGCGGCTGAAGGAAGAGAACAGCTTCGCCTTCTCGGCCGAGGAGGTGCTGTCCCAGATCACGCCGCGCACCCGCCTCCTGATCATCAACAGCCCGGCCAACCCGACCGGCGGCCTGGTGCCGAAGGCCGAGCTGGACCGCCTCGCGGCAGGGTTGGAGCGGCACCCGCATGTCGCGGTGCTGAGCGACGAGATCTACAGCCGCATCCTCTACGATGGGGCGGAGCACAGCTGCTTCCTGTCCTACCCCGCCCTGCGCGACCGGGTGATCCTGCTGGACGGCTGGTCGAAGACCTACGCCATGACCGGCTGGCGGCTGGGCTGGAGCGTCTGGCCCAAGGCCCTGCGCGAGGGCGCGACGCGGCTGGCCGTCAACTCCCACTCCTGCGTCAACGCCGCCGCCCAATATGCCGGCATCGCCGCGCTGCAGGGGCCGCAGGACGCGGTCGACACCATGTGCGCCGCCTTCGCCGAGCGCCGCCGCGTCGTGGTCGATGCGCTGAACCGGCTGCCGGGCGTGCGCTGCGTCGAACCGGGCGGCGCCTTCTATGCCTTCCCCAACATCACCGGCACCGGCCTGTCGGCCAAGGCGCTGCAGACCCGGCTGCTGGAGGAATGCGGCGTCGCCACCATCGCCGGCACCAGCTTCGGCGCCATGGGCGAAGGCTTCCTGCGCCTGTCCTATGCCAACAGCGTCGACGCCATCCGCCAGGCCGTGGACCGGATGGCGGGCGCCCTGACTTGATCGAAGCCTAAAGAAGCAGCACTATGCCTAAATTCTGAGCAAGCCCTCATTCGTCCCGGTCGCCGACGCGGAGTCGGCGACTGGCACGGGGCTTGCTTCACATGTCGGCGAGAGCGTTCCGCACCCGGCGGTGGCGCGCAAACGATCCAGGGAACGGTTCCGAACCCATGAAGAAAGTCGAAGCCATCATCAAGCCGTTCAAGCTCGACGAGGTGAAGGAGGCCCTTCACGAGGTCGGGATCAAGGGCATCACCGTGACCGAGGCGAAGGGCTTCGGCCGCCAGAAGGGCCACACCGAGCTGTATCGCGGCGCGGAGTACGTGGTCGACTTCCTGCCCAAGGTGAAGGTCGAGGTGGTCATGGAGGACGCCCTGGTCGAGCGTGCGATCGAGGCCATCCAGCAGGCCGCCCAGACCGGCCGGATCGGTGACGGCAAGATCTTCGTCACCCCGGTCGAGGAAGTGATCCGAATCCGCACCGGAGAGAAGGGCGCCGACGCCATCTGAGCGTCGGCCGTCCGCGCTTGCCGCCCAAGAACGCCTCTCATAAGAACACTCGCGTACAGTCCAAACACAGGAAGAAACCATCATGGCCGACGGTGTGACCAAGGTCCTCGATCTGATCAAAGAGAACGACGTCAAATACGTCGATTTCCGTTTCACCGATTTCCGCGGGAAGGTGCATCACGTCAGCCAGCACGTCTCGACGGTGGACGAGGACATGCTGACCGACGGCGTCATGTTCGACGGTTCCTCGATCGCCGGCTGGAAGGCGATTAACGAGTCCGACATGATCCTGATGCCGGACGTCGACACCGCGGTCATGGACCCCTTCGCCGCCCAGGCGCAGCTGAACATCACCTGCGACATCCTGGAGCCGGCCACCGGCCAGCCCTACAGCCGTGACCCGCGCTCGATCGCCAAGGCGGCGGAGCGCTACATGGCGTCGCTCGGCGTCGGCGACACCGCCTATTTCGGCCCGGAAGCCGAATTCTTCATCTTCGACGACGTGCGCTACCAGCAGGGCACGACCTCGGGCTTCTACTACCTCGACAGCGAGGATGCGTCCGAGAACAGCGGCAAGGTCTATCCGGACGGCAACCGCGGCCACCGCGTCCAGCCGAAGGGCGGCTATTTCCCGGTGCAGCCGCTGGACGCCGCGCACGACCTGCGCGCCGAGATGCTGACGACCCTGGCCGAGATGGGCGTCACGGTCGAGAAGCACCACCATGAGGTCGCCGCCTCGCAGCATGAGCTGGGCATCAAGTTCGAGACCCTGATCCGGAGCGCCGACGCGCTGCAGGCGTTCAAGTATGTCGTGCACAACGTCGCCGACGCCTATGGCAAGAGCGCGACCTTCATGCCGAAGCCGGTCAAGGGCGACAACGGCTCGGGCATGCATGTCCACCAGTCGATCTGGAAGGAAGGCAAGCCGACCTTTGCCGGCTCGGGCTATGCCGACCTGTCGGACACCGCGCTGTACTACATCGGCGGCATCATCAAGCACGCCAAGGCGCTGAACGCCCTGACCAACCCGTCGACCAACAGCTACAAGCGGCTGATCCCGGGCTTCGAGGCGCCGGTGCTGCTGGCCTATTCGGCGCGCAACCGCTCGGCGTCCTGCCGCATCCCATACGTCGCCTCGCCGAAGGGCAAGCGCGTCGAGGTGCGGTTCCCGGACCCGACCGCGAACCCCTACCTTGCCTTCTCGGCCATGCTGATGGCCGGCCTGGACGGCATCCAGAACAAGATCCATCCGGGCGAGGCGATGGACAAGAACCTGTACGACCTGCCGCCGGAGGAGCTGAAGAACGTCCCGACGGTCTGCGGCTCGCTGCGCGAGGCGCTGCTGGCGCTCGAGGCCGACCATGCCTTCCTGCTGAAGGGCGACGTCTTCAGCAAGGACATGATCGAGGCCTATATCGAGCTGAAGTGGGAAGAGGTGTACGCCTTCGAGCACACCCCGCACCCGATCGAGTTCCAGATGTACTATTCGGCCTGATCGGAAGCCGTTTCGACCCGAGAGAACCCCGCCGTCGCCGGCGGGGTTTTTTCTTGCGTGAATGACAGTCCGGATAGGCTTGCGATTGCTCGCGGCACCTGCTGATATCGACCCATCAGCGCAGCGGCCGGAAGCGGGACACCCAAAGGGCCCTGGCCGGCCAGGCGCGGTGCCGCCAGGGGTCCCCGACGGTCCGCCCCCGAGGTCTCGCGCCCTGCCGGAACAAGAAGCGAGGCCATCTTGACAGGGACGGCAATCGACGTTGTCGACGTGACCAAGGTGTTCGGCAGCGAGCAGAGCGGCGCGGTCCGGGCCCTGAACGGGGTATCGGTCCAGATCCGGGACAACGAATTCTTCACCCTTCTGGGCCCGTCCGGCTGCGGCAAGACCACCCTCCTGCGCATGATCGCCGGCTTCGAGGAGCCGACCAGCGGCCACATCCTGCTGCACGGCAAGCCGATCGAGGGGCTGCCGCCGCACAAGCGGCCGGTCAACACCGTGTTCCAGAGCTACGCCCTGTTTCCGCATATGACGGTGCGCGACAACATCCGCTTCGGCCTGGAGATGAAGGGCGTCGACCGCGCCCGGGCCGATGCCCGCGTCGCCGAGATGATCGCCCTGGTCAAGCTGGGCGGCATGGAGCATCGCAAGCCGGCACAGTTGTCCGGGGGGCAGCAGCAGCGCGTCGCCCTGGCCCGGGCGCTGGCCAGCGAGCCGCAGGTGCTGCTGCTGGACGAGCCGCTGTCGGCTCTCGACCTCAAGCTGCGCAAGGAGATGCAGATCGAGCTGAAGCGGCTGCAGACCGAGACCGGCATCACCTTCATCTTCGTCACCCACGACCAGGAGGAAGCGCTGACCATGTCGGACCGGATCGCGGTGATGAGCCAGGGCGAGATCCTGCAGATCGGCGGCCCGCGCGACATCTACGACCGGCCGGAGCGGCGCTTCGTCGCCCATTTCATCGGCGAGACCAATTTCTTCGACGGCCCCCTCGCCGCCCGTCTCGGCGGCGCCGACGGCGCCACGCTGGCGGTGCGGCCGGAGCGGATCCTGCTGTCCGCCGAGCTCGGCCCGGACAGCCTGGCCGGGACGGTGGAGACCGTGGTCTATGTCGGCACCGACACCACCTACCACATCCGCCTGGCCGAGGACGGCCCGCTGGTCACCGCCCGGCTGCAGAACCGGACCGGGGCGCCGCAGAGCTTCCGGCCCGGCGACCGGGTCGGCATCGCGGTGCCGGCCGGCGCCGGCCACGCTTTGGCCGATTGAGGGCGGCGGCGATGGCGCGTGGCAACTCGCTGAAGACCCTGAGCCTGATCGGGGGCCCGGTCGGCTTCATCCTGATCTTCTTCATCGTCCCGCTGGCAATCATGGCGGTCGTCTCGGTCGCCGAGCGCGGTGCGTTCGGCGGGGTGCAGTGGAACACCTTCTCCACCGACGCCTATGTCCGCTTCCTGTATGAGCGCGACTTCGACGACAGCCTGATCTGGAACCCGGCCTATGCCCAGATCCTGCTGCGCTCGGTCTGGCTGTCGCTGCTGACCACGGTGCTGTGCGTGCTGGTCGGCTTTCCGACCGCGCTGCACATGGCGATGCAGCCGCCGCCGCGGCGCAACCTGCTGATCTTCCTGGTCACCATCCCCTTCTGGACCAACCTGCTGGTGCGCAACTACGCCTGGATCCTGATGCTGCGCTCCGGCGGGCTGCTCGATTCGGCGCTGCAGGGGCTGGGGCTGACCACCGGGTCGCTGAACCTGATGTACACCGAGACGGCGATCGCCATCGGCCTCACCTACTCGTTCCTGCCCTTCATGGTGCTGCCGATCTATTCCAGCCTGGAGAAGCTGGATTTCCGGCTGGTCGAGGCCGCCTACGACCTGGGCGCCGACAAGTGGCGCGCGCTGCGCCGGATCGTCATCCCGCTGGCCATGCCGGGCATCGCCGCCGGCGCCATCCTGGTGTTCATCCCCTGCCTCGGCGCCTATGTCACGCCGGACCTGCTGGGCGGGTCGAAGTCGATGATGATCGGCAACCTGATCCAGAACCAGTTCGGCGCGGCCCGCAACTGGCCGTTCGGCGCCGCCCTGTCCTTCGCCTTGCTGGCCGTGGTGCTGCTGGCGATGATGCTGTACCTGATCCGCTTCCGCGGCGCGCCGCAGGTGGCGAAATGAGCAGCAACCTGCGCCGCTTCCCCGGCGTCCGCGCCGCCGCCTGGGCCTTCTTCGCCTATCTCTACATCCCGATCGTGGTGCTGCTGGTGCTGGCCTTCAACGCCGGCAGCACGGCGACGATCTGGGGCGGCTTCAGCATGCGCTGGTTCGGCGTGGTGCTGAACAACCCGGACATCCTGCGGGCGGCGAAGAACTCGCTGATCGTCGCCTCGGTGTCGTCGGTGGTCGCGACCGTGATGGCGATCCCGGCCGCGATCGGCATGGCGCGCCGGCGCTTCCGCGGCCAGGCCGCGGTCAGCGCCCTGATCGCCCTGCCGCTGGTGGTGCCGGAGGTGGTGACGGCGGTGGCGACGCTGCTGTTCTTCACCGCCATCGCCCTGCCGCTGGGCCTGTTCACCATCATCCTGGCCCATGTCGTGTTCTGCATACCCTTCGCCTATCTGCCGATCCGGGCGAGGCTGGAGGGGATGGACGCCAGCCTGGGCGAGGCCGCGGCTGACCTCTATGCCACGCCCTGGCGGGCCTTCCGCCGGGTGACGCTGCCGCTGCTGTGGCCCGGCATCCTGTCCGGGCTGATGCTGGCCTTCATCATCTCGCTCGACGATTTCGTCATCACCTTCTTCGTCTCCGGCGCCGGGGCGACCACCCTGCCGATCTACATCTACGGCATGATCCGCATCGGGGTGACGCCGGAGGTCAACGCCATCTCCGCGCTGATGCTGCTGATCTCGATCGTCTTCGTCGCCCTGTCCTGGGTGGTGGGCCGGGCGCGGAGCTGAACCAAGGGAGGCTTGAAATTCCGATCCGTCGCACCTGCCTGGCCGCCGCCTTCGCCGCGGCCCTGCTGACCGGTCCCGCCGCTTGGGCGGCCGGCGACCTGTTCCTGTTCAACTGGACCAACTACACCCCGCCCGACCTGTTGAAGAAATTCGAGGCCGAGACCGGGATCAAGGTCACGCTCGACGTCTATGATTCGAACGAGACGCTGCTGGCCAAGCTGCAGGCCGGCGGCGCCAGCTACGACGTCGTGGTGCCGTCCGACTACATGGTCGACATCATGGTCAAGCAGGGCCTGCTGCAGGAGATCGACGCCGCCGCCATGCCCGGCTTCGGCGCCGTGGTCGCCCCGCATGACAAGCCCTGGTACGACCCGGAGCGGAAATATTCCGCGCCCTATATGTGGGGCACCACCGGCTTCACCTATGACAGCGCCAAGGTGAAGGGCCCGGTCGACGACAGCTGGTGGTCGATCTTCAATCCGGACGGCCCGTTCAAGGGCAGCCTGGCGATGATGAACGACTCGGTCGAGGTGTTCAACGCTGCCGCCTACTACCTGGGCATCGACCGCTGCACCGAGAGCAGCGAGGACGCCGGCAAGATCTTCAAGCTGCTGGAGGCGCAGAAGCCGGCGGTCTCGCTCTACAACTCCGACGGCTCGGTCGACCGCATGGCCGCCGGCGAGGTCGTCGCCCACATGCAGTGGAACGGCGCCGCGCACCGCACCAAGGTGCAGCGGCCGAGCGCGGTCTTCGTCTATCCGAAGGAGGGTTTGAGCCTCTGGGCCGACAATCTGGTGGTGCCGAAGGACGCCAAGAACCCGGAGAACGCCAAGATTTTCATCGCCTGGATGCTGAAGCCGGAGAACATCGCCGCGGCCAGCAACTTCACCACCTACATGAACGCGATCAAGGGCTCCGAGGCCTTCATGGACAAGGCCCTGAGCGACGACCCGGCGATCAACATGCCGCCGGAGGATGCCAGCCGCCTGCGGCCGGCCAAGAACTGCTCCCCCGCTTCGGTCGAGTTGCGCGACCGGGTCTGGACCCGCCTCAAATCCTGAGCGGCCAGGCCACCGTCCCGGGCGTCGGCGGGGCGCAACATCACAATCCGACGACAACAGAGAGGTTGAGATGGGATCCGCAAGACAGCTTCTGCTCGCCGCCGTCGCGGCCGTCGGGGCGCTGACCGCGGCGTCGGCCGCGCAGGCCGCCGGCGAGCTCTATTTCTACAACTGGTCGAACTACTACCCGCCGGAGCTCTTGAAGAAGTTCGAGGCCGAGACCGGCATCAAGGTCACGCTCGACGTCTATGATTCGAACGAGACGCTGCTGGCCAAGCTGCAGGCCGGCGCCGCTGGCTACGACGTGGTGGTGCCGTCCGACTACATGGTCGACATCATGGTCAAGCAGGGCCTGCTGCAGGAGATCGACGCCGGCAAGATGGCCAATTTCAAGAATGTCGGCTCGCCGCACGACAAGCCCTGGTACGACCCGGAGCGGAAATACTCCGCCCCTTATATGTGGGGCACCACCGGCTTCAGCTACGACACCGCCAAGGTCAGCGCCAAGGTCGACGACAGCTGGTGGTCGATCTTCGACCCGGACGGCCCGTTCAAGGGCAAGCTGGCGATGCTGAACGACCCGGTCGAGGTCTACAAGGCCGCGGCGATGTACCTGAAGGTCGATTTCTGCACCGAGAGCAGCGACGACGCCGGCAAGATCTTCAAGCTCCTGGAGGCGCAGAAGCCGGCCGTCGCCCTGTACAACTCCGACGGCACGATCGAGCGCATGATCGCCGGCGAGGTGGTGGCCCACATGCAGTGGAACGGCGCCGCGCACCGGACCAAGGAGGGCAAGTCGACCGTCACCTATGTCTATCCGAAGGAAGGCATCAACTTCTGGAACGACAATTTCGCCGTGCCCAAGGGCGCGCGGAACGTCGAGAACGCCAAGATCTTCATCGACTGGATGATGAAGCCCGAGACCATCGCCGCGGTCAGCAACTTCACCGGCTACAACAACGGCATCAAGGGGTCGCCGGAGTTCATGGATGCCAAGCTGCGCGACGACCCGGCGGTGAACACGCCGCAGGAGGATCTGGGCCGCCTGAACCCGAACAAGAACTGCTCCGCCGCCGCGGTCGAGCTGCGCGACCGGGTCTGGACCCGCCTCAAATCCTGACCGACAAGCCTGAGCCGCGATGCAACCGCCCTGCCCTGTGCAGGGCGGTCCTGCTTTGGGCCAAATTGTGGCGCCTGTAACGCCGTTCCCGATGACGCCAGTCCCATAACATCCTATGGTCCGCCTCGACCGAGCTGCGAATCGGGGAGAGGCGGACGGGACTCCCAGCGCCGGATCATCCCCGAAGGATGCGACCCGGAGTTGCAGGAAGGGGACCCCATGGGATTTTTCGCCCGGGAGCGGACGGTCGCGCCCGCCGGCTACAACCGCTGGCTGGTGCCGCCCGCGGCGCTTTCGATTCATCTGTGCATCGGCCAGGCCTATGCCTTCAGCGTGTTCAACGGACCGCTGACCAAGGTGGTCGGCATCGGCACCCCGGCGCCGGATGACTGGACCCTGCCGCAGCTGGGCTGGATCTTCTCGATCGCCATCGTCTTCCTCGGCCTGTCCGCCGCCTTCGGCGGGCGCTGGGTCGAAAGCGGCGGGCCGCGCCGCGCCATGTTCCTGTCGGCCTGCTGCTTCGGCGGCGGCTTCCTGGTCGCGGCGCTGGGCGTCCACACCCACATGCTGTGGCTGGTCTATCTCGGCTACGGCGTGATCGGCGGCATCGGGCTCGGCATCGGCTATATCTCGCCGGTCTCGACCCTGATCAAATGGTTCCCGGACCGGCCGGGCATGGCCACCGGCCTGGCCATCATGGGCTTCGGCGGCGGCGCCATGATCGGGTCGCCGCTGGCGGTCTGGCTGATGCACAGCTTCGCCGGCCCCGCCTCGATCGGCGTCGCCGAGACCTTCGTGGTGATGGGCCTCCTGTACTTCGCCATGATGATGTTCGGCGTGTTCACCGTGCGCGTCCCGGCGGCGGACTGGGCGCCGGCCGGCTATGTGCCGCCGACGCAGCCGAAGAAGCTGGTCACCACCGCCCATGTCGATGTCGACACCGCGTTCCGGACGCCGCAGTTCTGGCTGCTCTGGGCCGTGCTGTGCCTCAACGTCACCGCCGGCATCGGCGTGCTGGGCCAGGCCTCGGTGATGAGCCAGGAGATGTTCCCGGGCGTGATCACGCCGACCGCGGCCGCCGGCTTCGTCGGACTGCTGAGCCTGTTCAACATGGCCGGGCGCTTCCTGTGGTCCTCGACCTCGGACTTCATCGGCCGCAAGCCGACCTACGCGATCTACTTCGCCCTCGGCATCGTGCTGTACGCCCTGGTGCCCTGGGCCGGGCAGATCGGCAGCGTGGCGCTGTTCGTCGCCTGCTATGCCGTGATCCTCAGCATGTATGGCGGCGGCTTCGCCACCATCCCGGCCTATCTGCGCGACATGTTCGGCACTATGCATGTCGGCGCCATCCACGGCCGGCTGCTGACCGCCTGGTCGGCCGCCGGCATCCTCGGCCCGGTGCTGGTGAACTATATCCGCCAGTACCAGGTGGATCGCGGCGTGCCGCCCTCGGCCGCCTATTCCGAGACGATGTACATCATGGCCGGCCTGCTGGTGGTCGGCTTCATCTGCAACGCGCTGGTGCGGCCGGTCGATGCCCGCCACCACCATGCCGACCGGCGCGAGCCCGCGCCAGCCGCGGCCGAATGAGGGAGGATCGACGATGCGCGTCCTGGCCTACTGGCTGATCGTGGGCATCCCGCTGATCTTCGGCGTGACCATGACCCTGACCAACGCGGCACAGCTGTTCCATTGAGCCGCTTCGCCGGACTTCGGGAAAGGCCCTGGTTGCGAAGCGGGGTCCGGCACGCTACCTCTTGCAGGTCAGACAGATCTCTTAAGTGACAGGATCCCCCATGGTCGACCGCCCGTTCCCGCCGCGTCTCGACGACGAGGAAGAGGAAGAAGAGGAAGAGCGCCCCGAGAAGGAGAAGAAGGAGGAGCTCGGCCCGCAGATCGGCAACATCCTCTTCAAGAACCGGACGGTGCTGCTGTTCGGTGAAATCTCCATGAAGCTGGCGCAGGGGATCAGCGCGCAGCTGCTGGCGCTCGCCGCCGATGACGACAAGAAGCCGATCCGGCTGGTGATCAACTCGCCGGGCGGCCATGTCGAGGCCGGCGACACCATCCACGACATGATCCGCTTCATCGGCGCGCCGGTGAAGGTGATCGGCACCGGCTGGGTGGCCAGCGCCGGGGCCCATATCTACCTGGCGGCGAAGAAGGAGAACCGCCTGTCGCTGCCGAACACCCGGTTCCTGCTGCACCAGCCGTCCGGCGGCGCCGGCGGCCGGGCGGTCGATATCGACATCGAGGCGCGCGAGATCATCAAGATGCGCCGCCGCCTGAACGAGATCATCGCCAAGGAAACCGGCCAGCCGCTGGAGAAGGTCGAGCGCGACACCGACCGGAACTACTGGATGTCGGCCGAGGAGGCGAAGGATTACGGCCTCGTCGGCAAGATCATCGACAGCATCAGGGATGCCGGCTGACCCCAGCCGGATGACGCGGCGGCGGGCCCTGCTCGGGCTCGCCGCCCTTCCCTTCTGCGCCGCGGCCGCTCCTGCCGTCGACCAGGCCGGCGAACGGCGCCTCAAGCTCTACAACCCGCACACCGATGAGCGCTTCGACGACGTCTATGCCGTCGATGGCGGCTATGTCGACGACGCCACCAAGCGGCTGGACTGGCTGCTGCGCGACCACCATGTCGACGTGGCCACCACCATGGATCCGGGCGTATTCGACCTGCTGTGGCTGATGGCCCGGCGCTACCAGGTGGCCAAGGGCCGGCGGGTGACGATCAACCTGCACTCCGGCTATCGCACCCCCGAGACCAACGAGAAGCTTCGCCCCGAAGGCGCTGCCCGGAACAGCCTGCACCTGCAGGGCAAGGCGGTGGACCTGTCGGTACAGGGCTACGGCATGGTGTTTCTGGCGAACCACGCCCAGGCGGTCGCCAGCGGCGGCCTCGGCCTCTACTGGCGCTCCGATTTCGTCCATCTCGACACCGGACCCAAGCGCGTCTGGTACAAGCGGTTTTAGCCGCCGGTCATTCCGCAGTCCCTCGGTTACTTTCAACACCCTTCTTGCGCGGATCGGCGGGAATCCCGAACTTGCCGTCGGTACCTATTCGTAACCAAGTTCGGAGAATTCCATGGTGAAGCTCGCCCTGATCGGCGCCAGCGGCAATGTCGGCTCCAAGATCCTGGCCGAGGCCCTGAGCCGCGGCCACGAGGTCACCGGCATCGTCCGCAACCCGGAGAAGCTGCCGCAGCACCCGAAGCTGACCGCCCGGCGCGGCGACGTGTTCGACGCCGATGGGCTGGCGAAGCTGCTGGCCGGGCACGACGCGGTGATCAGCTCGGTGCACTACACCGCCTCCGACCCCGCTTTGCTGCTGCAGGCGGTCAAGGCTTCGGGCGTCAAGCGCTACCTGGTGGTCGGCGGCGCCGGCAGCCTGGAGGTAGCCCCCGGCGTGCAGCTGGTCGACACGCCGGAGTTCCCGGCGATCTACAAGGAGGAGGCGTCCAAGGGCCGGGACTACCTCACCCTGCTGCGCGGCGAGCCCGGGCTGGACTGGACCTTCCTGTCGCCCTCGGCGGTGATCGCGCCGGGCGAGCGCACCGGCAAATTCCGGCTGGGCGACGATCAGCTTCTGGTCGGTGCGGACGGGCAGAGCCGCATCAGCCAGGAGGATTTCGCCATCGCCCTGATCGACGAGCTGGAGAACCCGGCGCATACCCGGCAGCGCTTCACCGTCGGCTATTGAGGCCGTCGGCCCATTGTTGTCCGCGGCGCGACGAATTGTTGTGCGATCGGCGGCTTGACCGCGGACCGCAAAAGCAACTCAATCGCAACGCCATCACCGGGCCCGGATCGACGTTCGATCCGGGCCCGGACCAACGGGCTAAAGGCCCAAGCGGCACCCCTCCCCCTCTGATCCGGAGACGATCATGGCTGACCTGAACGACCAGCTCGACCGTACCTGGGCGCCGCGCGTGCTCAGCATCCTGCGCATCGCCACCGCCCTGTTCTTCCTGCAGCACGGCATGGCCAAGCTGTTCGGCTTCCCGCATGTCGCCTATTTCGACGGGCTGGAGCTGTTCTCGCTGATTGGCCTGGCCGGCGTGATGGAGATCGTCGGCAGCGTGCTGCTGCTGATCGGCCTGTTCACCCGCCCGGTCGCCTTCCTGCTGTCCGGCGAGATGGCCGTGGCCTATTTCATGGCCCATGCGCCTGGCGGCTTCTTCCCGATCCTGAACCAGGGCGAGCTGGCGGCGCTGTACAGCTTCGTCTTCCTGTACCTCGCCGCGGCCGGCGGCGGCGCCTGGAGCCTGGACGCCGTGCGCAACCCGCGCCTGGCGATGGCCTGATCGCTCCCGAGGCGGCCGGCGCTACGGCGCCGGCTGCTGCTGGGTGATGCAGTGGATGCCGCCGCCGCCGAGGAAGATGTCGCGGGCATGGACCTGCACGACACGGCGGTTCGGGAAGGCATCGCGGATGATGCGGAAGGCGCGCTCGTCCTCGGCCACGTCGAAGGCCGGCATCACGATGCCGCCATTGGCAATGTAGAAGTTGACGTAGGACAGGCTCAGCCGCTTGCCCTTGTGCTCCTGCCGCGCCGGCTGCGGCACCTCGATCACCTGCAGCGACCGGCCCTTGGCATCCTTGGCCGAACGCAGGATGTCGAGATTGGTCTGCAGCACGTCGAAATTGCCGTCGCTCTTGTCGTCGGTCGACAGCGCCAGCACCACGCCCGGCCGCACGAAGCAGGCAATCTCGTCGACATGGCCGTCGGTTTCGTCGTCCTCGAGCCCCTCGGGCAGCCAGATCACGGTGGAGATCCCGAGCCAGTCGCGCAGGTTCTGCTCGACCTCGGCCTTGGTCACGTCGGGGTTGCGGTTCGGGTTGAGCAGGCACTGCTCGGTGGTCAGCACCGTGCCCTCGCCGTCGACATGGACCGCCCCGCCCTCGAGCACGAAGGGCGCTCGGAAGCGCCGGGCGCCGACATGCTTCAGGATCCGCTTCGCCACCACCGCGTCGCGGCTGTAGGGCTGGACCTTCTGGCCCCAGGCGTTGAAGCGCCAATGCGCGCCGGCGAGATGGCCGTTGCGGTCGAGCAGGAAGGTCGGCCCCGAATCGCGCAGCCAGCTGTCGTCGATCTCCATCGACACCACGTCGATCGGCGTGCCGTTGCCGAGGGTCAGCGACGCCTCCGCCACGTCCGATGGGTTGCAGACCATGGTCACCGGCTCGAAATCGGCGATGGCCCGCGCCACGTCGGCATAGGCGGTGCAGGCGGCGTCCATGTGCTCGCCCCAGATCTCCTCACGGCAGGGCCAAGCCATCCAGCAACGGCTGTGGGGCTCCCATTCCGCGGGCATGACGTAGCCGAGGGATGCAGGGACGGTCACAATCGGGTTCCGCAGTGGTTCTGGCTCAAGCGCCAGAGGCTAGCGTCCGCCGCGTCCGGATGAAAGAGCCGGTTTTCGGAGCCCGGATATGGAACGGGCCCGACCAACCGGCCAGGCCCGAGAAACCGATCGTCCCGAAGGACTTATGACGATGGCGCGACAATCAAATGCGGCGCCGGGAGATCGACTTTTCCCCCTTCGTCAAACGGCGGCCGAACGGCGCCAGACGAATGGTTCCAAAGATCGACAGAAACGACATGAGAAACTCATCTTTTGTTCTCTGGTACCGCAGATATAGTCGATCCGGCCCGATTTTTGCTCCGGGGGCAAACGCCGAGGGTCACCTGCGCGCCACGCATGACTCAGAGTCCTGCGTGGCGTCGGCAAAAATCGGCAGAAAACGCCGTTTCGGTGCGGTTCGGCCTTACGTTCCTGCGGCGAAAGCGAGTTGCTCGTCCCGCCGCCGCTTCCTCTCGTGCCGCACCAGCAGGCCGCCGGCGATCACCACGCCGGTGGTGACGATGACGACGATGATGGTGGCCAGCGCGTTGATCTCCGGCGTCACGCCCAGCTTCACCTTGGAGAAGATGTAGACCGGCAGGGTGGTCGAGCCGGGGCCGGAGACGAAGCTGGTGATCACCAGCGTGTCCAGCGACAGGGTGAAGGACAGCAGCCAGCCGGCGATCACCGCGGGCGAGATGATCGGCAGGGTGATCCAGAAGAACACGGTCAGCGGCCGGGCGCCGAGATCCATCGCCGCCTCCTCGATCGATTCGTCGAGGCTGACCAGCCGCGATTGCACGATCACCGCGACATAGGCCAGGCAGAAGGTGATGTGGGCGATGGTGATCGTCACCATGCCGCGGCCCTGCGGAAAGCCGAACAGCCCCTCCATCGCCACGAACAGCAGCAGCAGCGACAGGCCGGTGATCACCTCGGGCATCACCAGCGGCGCCGTGACCATGCCGGAGAACAGGGTGCGGCCGCGGAACCGGCCGAAGCGGGCCAGCACCATCCCGGCCACGGTGCCGAACACGCAGGCGACGGTGGCCGCGATCGCCGCGATCTCCAGCGACCGCCGCGCCGCGTCCAGCATCTGCTGGTTCTCCAGCAGCGTGCCGTACCATTTGGTCGAGAAGCCGCCCCAGATCGTGACCAGGCGGCTCTCGTTGAAGGAGTAGATCATCAGCAGGATGATCGGCACGTAGAGGAAGGCGTAGCCGAACACCAGGGCGGTGAACAGGAACCAGGGCCGCCTCATCGCTCCGCCTCCTGCTGCTTCGCCTGGACGTACTGGAAGACCATGATCGGGATCACCAGCACCAGCAGCAGCACGATCGCGACCGCGGAGGCGACCGGCCAGTCGGTGTTCTGGAAGAATTCGTTCGACAGCACCTTGCCGATCATCAGCGTGTCGATGCCGCCCAGCAGCTCGGGGATGACGTACTCGCCGACCGCCGGGATGAACACCAGGAGCGAGCCGGCGATGATGCCGGGCAGCGACAGCGGCAGGGTGATCAGCAGGAACGCCTTCCACGGCCGGCAGCCGAGATCCTCCGCCGCCTCGAGCAGCGAGACGTCGAGCTTCTCCAGCGTCGCGTAGAGCGGCAGGATCATGAAGGGCAGGTAGGAGTAGACGATGCCGATATAGACGGCGACGTCGGTGTGCAGGATCTCCAGCGGCTGGTCGATGATGCCGAGCCAGATCAGCAGGTTGTTGAGCAGGCCCTGCTGCTGGAGGATGCCGATCCAGGCATAGACCCGGATCAGGAACGAGGTCCAGAACGGCAGAATCACCAGCATCAGCAGCGGCACCCGCCACTGCTGGCTCGACCGGGCGATGGCGTAGGCCATCGGGTAGCCGACCAGGAGGCTGAGCACCGTCGAGATCGCGGCGATCTTCAGCGAGCTGAAATAGGCGCTGACATAGAGCGGGTCGTCGAGCAGGAACTGGAAGTTGCCGAGGCTGAGCGAGATGCCGAGATGGGTCTCGTCGATCCAGTCCAGCAATGGCGTGTAGGGCGGCTGACCGATCACCTTGTCGGCGAAGGCGATCTTCAGGACGATGACGAAGGGGATCAGGAAGAACAGGAACAGCCAGACATAGGGCAGTGCAATCACCAGGGTGCGGCCGAGCCGGCCGCCCAGGCGCCGCAGGATCGAGGGGCCTGCCGCCACCCGCGGGGCCGGGCCGTCCGCCGCGTCGCTCGCCGTCACCGCGGTCATTGCGTCAGCACCACGCCGGCGAAGGGCTGCCAGGACAGCCGGACCTCGTCTTCCCAGGTGATCGGCATCTCGGTCAGGCGCGAGACATTCGGCGCCGTCACCCGCACCGTCTTCCCGTTCGGCAGCGCGATCAGATAGATCGACAAATTGCCCAGATAGGCGATCTCCTTGACCACCCCGGCGGTGCAGTTGGTGCCGCCGCCATCGCCGTCCGGCTTCGAGATCGCGATCTTCTCCGGCCGCACCGCGACCCAGACCTGGGTCCCGACCGGCACCGGCAGGCCGTGGCTGATATAAAGCTGGCAGCCCGCCTCCGGGCTGTCGATGATGACATGCTCCGGATGGTCCTCGGCCACCCGGCCCTCGAACAGGTTCACCGAGCCGATGAAGTCGGCGACGAATTTCGACTGCGGGTATTCGTAGATTTCGGCCGGCGTGCCCAGCTGCGAGATGTAGCCGGAGTTCATCACCGCGATGCGGCTGGACATGGTCATCGCCTCCTCCTGGTCGTGGGTCACGACCACGAAGGTGATGCCGACCTTCTCCTGGATGTTCACCAGCTCGAACTGGGTCTGCTCGCGCAGCTTCTTGTCGAGCGCGCCGAGGGGCTCGTCCAGCAGCAGGATCTTCGGCCGCTTGACCAGGCTGCGCGCCAGGGCGACGCGCTGGCGCTGGCCGCCGGAGAGTTGGTGCGGCTTACGCTTGGAGAAGCGGCCGAGCTGGACCAGGTCCAGCACCTCGGCGACGCGGGTCTTGATCTCGGCCGACGGCACCCGGTCCTGGCGCAAGCCGAAGGCCACGTTCTGTTCCACCGTCATATGCGGGAACAGCGCGTAGGACTGGAACATCATGTTGACGGGCCGCTCATAGGGCGGCACGGCGGTCATGTCGACGCCGTCGATGAAGATCTTGCCTTCGGTCGGCCGTTCGAACCCGGCCATCATCCGCAGGAGCGTGGTCTTGCCGCAGCCCGACCCGCCCAGCAGGGCGAAGAACTCGCCGCGATAGATCGACAGGCTGACATCGTCGACAGCGGTGAAGTCGCCGAACTTCTTGGTCACCTTCTCGATCCGGACGTACGGCTTCTCGTCCGGATTGCGCCATGGCTGAGGCGCGGTCTTCTGCTTCGGCTTGGCTTGGCCCATCCCCGTCTCCGGCGCCTGTCCCCCAAAGTGAAACGGCCGCCGCATCCGGTGGGGATGCGGCGGCCGCGCTGTCTACTGGCCGGTGCGGAATCTTGTCCAGGTCCGCGTCCGCAGGCGTTCGTAGCTGGACGACGCCTCGGTGATCGCGAACAGCCGCTTCATCACGTCCTCGGGCGGGAAGATGCGCGGGTCGTTGGCGATGTCGGGGTTCATCAGCTCCTTCGCGCCGAGCACCGCGTTGCCGTAGCCGACGAAGTCGTCGATCCCGGCCATCACCTTCGGCTCGAGCAGGAAGTTGATATAGGCGTAGGCATCGTCGACATGCGGCGCGTCCTTCGGGATCGCGGCCATGTCGAACCAGATCTGCGCCCCTTCCTTGGGGATGAAATAGTCGATGGTGACGCCGTTCTTCGCCTCATCGGCCCGGGTCTTGGCGATGTTGACGTCGCCGGACCAGCCGACGGAGACGCAGACGTTGCCGCCTGCCAGATCGTTGATGTACTGCGACGAGTGCAGGTACTTCAGATACGGGCGGATCTTCATCAGCGCGTCCTCGGCCTTCTTCAGATCCTCAGGCTTCTGGCTGTTCGGATCGAGGCCGAGATAGTTCAGGACCGACGGTATGATGTCGGTCGGGCTGTCCAGCATGGTGATGCCGCAATCGGCCAGCTTCTTGGCGTTCTCCGGGTCCAGCACCATGGCGATGCTGTCCGGCGGCGTGTCGCCCAGCCGCTTCTTCACCTGGTCGACATTGTAGCCGACACCGACCGTGCCCCATTGGTAGATGATCGCATGCTTGTTGCCCGGATCGGCGGTCTCGACCAGCTTCATCAGCGCCGGGTCGAGGTTCTTCCAGTTCGGGATCTTGGACTTGTCGAGCTCGAGATAGACGCCCGCCTTGATCTGGCGCGACAGGAAGGGCTGGGCCGTCGGAACGACGACGTCGTAGCCGGAATTGCCGGTCAGCAGCTTGGCTTCCAGCGCCTCGTTGCCGTCATATGTGTCGTAGACGGTCTTGATGCCGGTGGCCTTGGTGAAGTCGGCCAGGGTGGTCTCGCCGATATAGTCCGACCAGTTGTAGATGTTGACGACCTTCTCCTGGGCCAGAGCCGGCGCCGCCACGGCGCACAGCGCCGCGGTCGCGAGAAGGCTTTGCACGAGACGCTTCATGTAACCATTCCCTGTCTGTGACCTGTTCGAGACCCGTCGAGCCGGCTCCCCTTGTGATTCAATGCAACTCGCCGTTGGGAAAACTGTCAATCGCGGCGATGGCGCAGCGCACAAGACGGGCTCGAACCGTCCTCCCTGTGCCCTGCGTCCGTGACATTTGCAACCCCGTCCTGTCCATCCCCCAAACGAGAAAGGGCGGCCCATCACGGCCGCCCCTGCCCTTCACATCTTGCCGACATCCCGCGCCGTGGCGTCGATCGCGAGCTTGGCCCGACGGACCAGTTCGTCGACCTCGTCGCGCGAGATCACCAGCGGCGGCGACAGCACCATGGCGTCGCGCACCCCGCGCATCACCAGGTCGTTGGCGAAGCAGTGGTTGCGGCACTGGGTGCCGACCGATCCATAGTTCGGGAAGCGCTGGCGGGTGGCCTTGTCCTGGACCAGCTCGATCGCCGCGATCAGGCCGACGCCACGGACCTCGCCGACGATCGGATGGTCGGCGAAGGTCTCGCGCAGCCGGTCCTGGAAATACGGGCCGATATCGGTCCGGGTGCGGTCGACCAGCCCTTCCCGCTCCAGGATCCGGATATTGGCCAGCGCCACGGCGCAGGCCACCGGGTGCCCCGAATAGGTGAAGCCGTGATAGAACTCGCCGCCTTCCTCGATCAGCGTCTCGGCCACCCGGTCGCCGACCATGACGGCGGACAGCGGCAGGTAGCCCGAGGTGATGCCCTTGGCCAGGGTCATCAGGTCCGGCTTGATGCCGAACAGGTCGGACCCGAACCATTCGCCGGTGCGGCCGAAGCCACAGATCACCTCGTCGGCGATCAGCAGCACGTCGTGCTCGCGGCAGATGCGCTGCAGCTCCGGGAAATAGCTGGCCGGCGGGATGATGACGCCGCCGGCGCCCTGGATCGGCTCGGCGATCACCGCGGCGACACTGTCAGCGCCCAGCTCCCTGATCCGGTCCTCGACCGCCTTGGCGGCCAGCTTGCCGAAGGCCTCGGGCTCCAGGTCGCCGCCATTGTCGTACCAGTAGGGCGCCATGACGTGGTGGAAGCCGGGGAACGGCAGGTCGGCCTGGCGGTGCATCGCCCCCATGCCGCACAGCGACACGGCGGCCATGGTCGAGCCGTGATAGCCGTATTGCCGGCCGATGATCGTCTTCTTGCGGTGCTTGCCCTTCAGGTCCCAGAAGTGCCGGACCATGCGGACGATGGTGTCGTTCGCCTCCGACCCGCTATTGGCGTAGAAGACGCGGCTGAGGCCGGCCGGCGTGATCTCGGCCAGCTTGGCCGACAGTTCGGCTGCGGCCGGCGTCGTGGTCTTGAAGAAGGTGTTGTAGAAGGGCAGCTCGAGCATCTGCTCATGGGCGACGTCGGCCAGCTCCTTGCGGCCGTAGCCGACATTGACGCACCACAGGCCGGCCATGCCGTCGATCATCTGGCGGCCTTCGGAATCCCACAGCCAGACGCCCTCAGCGCGGGTGATGACGCGGCTGCCGCCTTCGGAGGCAAGCGATTTGTAGTCGGTGAAGGGGTGCAGGTGATGGGCGGTATCGATCGCCTTCCACTCGGCGGTGGTACGGCTGGCGGCAAAACTGTTCATGACGCGACCTCGCGTGAATCCGGACAGAAAATGCGGAAACCGGGCCGCCTGCTGCAGCGGTCCCGTGGCAAAGTCAGGCCCGCGGCGGGTTGTAGCCGATGCGGGCGCAGAGCAGCATCAGCTCCTGCTTGCGCGATCGACGACTGCGATGGGGCCGTGGCCGTGTCATGGTCCCATAAAGATATCGTTAACGATGCACGGCGTCACTAGCCGAGCGACTCGGCGCCGCTAGCTCACCGGCGCCGTGCGGTCGAACACGGCCAGGATCGGGCCGACCCGGATGCCCCAGCCGACCGAGAGCCCGTCCGGCGCCGACAGGGCCGAGACCGAGCCGTCGAGATAGAGCGCGTTGCGGCAGCCCAGCGCGTCGCGGAACAGCCGGGCGAAGCTGCCGAAGCTGACCCCGTCGCGCGAGATGGCGAAGACCACCGTGTGGTCGTTGCGGAGGCCGATGCCGTTGCGGGTCTTGCGCGACGGGCCGTCGTCGCTGAACAGCGGGTGCAGGGCGCCGTCGATCACCAGCAGCGGGCCGGACTGGGTGGCGATGCCGGCGGCCGGGGCCTGGCGCAGATAGGCCCCGGTCTCGAGGATCCCGGCGCGCTCGCCATCGGTGTAGAAGACGCCGTTCGGCTTCATGAAGAAGTTGCCGTCGCCATCCGCCTCATTGGCCGGGCTCAGCTCCCGCCCGCCGGAGACGAAGAGGCCGACCGGCGACAGGTCCGCGTGGTACATGCCGGCATTCATCGCCACCAGCGGCGGGTCTCCGGCCGCCGCCATCGCCCGCTTGAAGGCATAGAGCGAGCCGTAGGGCCGGCCATCGCGGTCCTGCCAGAACAGGCCGAGTCGATAGCGGCGCAGGTCGACCTCGCAGACGGTGTAGTCGACCGCCTCGAAGGACACCGGCCGGCACGGCTGGGCCGTGGCCGAGGCTTCCGGCGCCGGAGCCGCCTCGGCTGCCGGCGGCGCCGGGCGGGCGACCTCGGCGGGCTTGGGCGTGCTGACGGCCGCGCCGCAGGCGGCGGTCAGCAGCAGCGCAAACATGGAGAAAAGTCTCGCCATGTGACGTCGATCATGGGGCCGGTGACATATCAGCTTCATACAGACCACCTAGCCTGCCGCGCATTCGCATCATTCATGCCGGGGGATTCGCACCAAATGATGACATGGCTTCGCCTCGGGCTGATCGGCCTGATGGTGGCCGGCGCGGGGACCGCGCAGGCCGCCGACCCGCTGACGGGCAAGGAATACAAGGTCCTGCTCGATCCGGCAAAGTTCCAGGCGCAGCCGGTCGCCACCGCCAACAGCTTCCTGTCCCAGCTGCGGACCAGGCTGACCGCCGCCGGCTTCGACCGCACCGTCGACGGCAGCTTCGCCGTCGATAAGGTCCGCACCGTCCGCTACTACGATTCGCCGGGCACCTGCCGGCTGAACAATCTGGGCTACAGCTTCCGCGAGCGGGTCGAGGGCACCGATCGCGAGATCAACCTGAAGTTCCGCTCCGACAGCCAGTCGACCGCGGCCAACACCGATGTCAGCGGCAGCCACGACGACGCCGAGACCAAGCTGGAGGCGGACATCACCCCGCCGTTCAAATGGGTCTACTCGCACTCGACCACCGAGCCGCTGTCGGCGACCAAGAACCTGAACATCCTCGACGACGTCGTCGACCTGTTCCCGCCGACCGAGGACCTGAACCTGCCGAGCCAGGAGACGCTGGCAATCGTCGGCGCCTTGTCGATCACCGAGCGCACCTATGACGGGCCGGAAAGCGACCTGGGCCAGCAGGACGCCGAGTTCGACCTGACGCTGTGGTACGCCAACGGGTCGTCGACCGTCGCCGGCGCCGAGGTCTCGTTCAAGGTCGAGGACAAGGATGGCGACTTCACCGACAAGGTCGACCAGCGCTCGAAGCTGATCTTCGACACCATCCGCGGCATGAGTACGTGGGTGTCGACCAACCCGACGACCAAGACCCAATGGGTCTATCAGTACCAGCCGAACTTCTGCAACTGACCGGCGCGATGGGCCGGATGACACCTCATCCGGCCCGTTTCGTATCGAATTGTGCAATGCAGCAACGCTGAGACAATTCGCGACAATCCCGCTCCCGCCGCGACACAGTTCTGAGACAACCGGCCAGCACTCTGCGCTCCAGGCCATAAGGAGCGACAGGCATGGGATGCCCGGTGATTCGGACGTTGGCGGGAGTTGTGGCGCTGGCCCTGGTCGGCGGGCTGGCCACTCTGGGATGGCAGGCGTCGCGGAGCACCGCGGCGACGCCGGCCCAGGCGGCCGCGCGGCCGGCCCCCAGCGTGATCGTGTCGCCGCCGCTGCTGCGGCGGGTGGTCGACCAGCGCGAATATGCCGGCCGGTTCGAGCCGACCGCGAGCGTCGAGATCCGGGCCCGGGTCTCCGGTTACCTGCAGTCGATCGGCTTCGCGGACGGCCAGATCGTCCAGGCCGGCCAGACCCTGTTCACCATCGACCCCCGCCCCTACCAGGCCGCGGTGGCCGAGGCGCAGGCCCAGCTGTCCAGCGCCCGGGCGCAGCGCGACCTGTCGGACCTGGAGCTGCGCCGGGCCGAGCAACTGGCCGGCACCTCCGCCGTCTCGCGCTCCACGCTGGACCAGCGCCGGCAGCAGAAGCAGGGGGCCGACGCCGCCTTCGAGCTGGCCCAGGCCGGGCTGACCCGGGCGCAGCTGGACCTCGACTTCACCGAGATCAAGGCGCCGATCAGCGGCCGCGTGTCGAACCGGCGGGTCGATGCCGGCAGCCTGGTGTCGGACACCGGCACGCTGCTGACCACCCTGGTCGCGCTCGACCCGATCTACTTCGTCTTCGACATGAGCGAGCGCGACTTCGTCGCCTATGAGCGGGCGGTGAAATCGGGCGACCTGCGGCCGATCCGCGACCGCGATGTGCCGATCGAGGTGCGGCTGCAGGATGATGAAGGCTGGCCCTACCGCGGCACGATGAGCTTCGTCGACAACCGGCTGGAGAGCGGCGCCGGCACCATCCGCGCCCGCGCCGAGCTGGCCAATGCCGACCTGTTCATCACCCCGGGCCAGTTCGGCCGGCTGCGCCTCGCCTCCTCCGGCGAGCGCGACGCCCTGCTGGTGCCGGAGACGGCGCTGCTGACCGACCAGGCCAGCCGCATCGTCATGACCGTGGCCGAGGACGACACGCTGCGCGCCACGCCGGTCCGCCTCGGCGCCCGGCTGCCGGGCGGCCTGCGCGTGGTCGAGAGCGGGCTGCGGCCGCAGGACCGGGTGGTGATCAACGGCCTGCTGCGCGCCCGCGCTGGCCAGAAGGTGGTGGCGCAGCCCGGCGAGATCGCGCCGGCCGCCGTCGCGCTGGTCAACTGAGGCCGATCATGCGCCTGCCCCATCTCTGCATCGAGCGGCCGATCCTGGCGACCGTGCTGTCGGTCCTCGTCGTGCTGGTCGGCATCGCCGGCTATCTCACCCTGCCGCTGGCGCAGTATCCGGAGATCACGCCGCCCACGGTGGTCGTCCGCGCCCAATATCCCGGCGCCTCGGCCGAGGTGATGAGCAGCACCGTGGCCGTGCCGATCGAGCAGGAGATCAACGGCGTCGAGAACATGCTGTACATGTCGTCGCAATCCACCGGCGACGGCCAGCTCAGCATCACCGTCACCTTCACGCTGGGCACCGACCTCGACGAGGCGCAGGTGCTGGTGCAGAACCGGGTGGCGGTGGCCGAGCCGCGGCTGCCGGAGGAGGTCCGCCGCCTCGGCGTGACGGTGCGAAAATCGTCGCCGGACATCCTGCTGGTGGTGCAGCTGTTCTCGCCGGACGGCTCGCGCGCGCCGCTCTACCTCTCCAACTACGCCACGCTGCGGATCCGCGACGCGCTGCTGCGGGTGGACGGCGTCGGCGATGTCCGCATGCCCACGGCCCGCGACTATGCCATCCAGGTCTGGCTGGACCCGGACGCGGTCGCCGCCCGCAACCTGACAGCCGGCGAGGTGCTGGCGGCGCTGCGGGCCCAGAATGTCCAGGTCGCGGCCGGCGTGGTGAACGAGCCGCCGGTGGCGTCCGACGGCGCCTTCGAGCTGAATGTCGAGACGCTGGGCCGCCTGTCCGACCCCGCCGAGTTCGAAAACATCATCGTCAAGACCGATGCCGACGGCCGCGTCACCCGGATCCGCGATGTCGCCCGGGTCGAGCTGACGGCGCAGAGCTTTCGCGGCGGCGCTCTGTTCGACGGCCGCGTCTCGCAGCCGATCCAGGTGTTCCAACAGCCCGGCTCGAACGCGCTGGAGACCGCCGACCGCGTGGTCGCGGCGATGGCCCAACTGGGCCGCAGCCTGCCGGCCGGGGTCGACTACGCCATCCCGTTCAACCCGACCCGGTTCATCGCCGAATCGGTCGGCGAGGTCTACACCGCGATCCTGGAGGCGATCGCGCTGGTCGTGCTGGTGGTGATCCTGTTCCTGCACAGCTGGCGGGCGGCGATCATCCCGATCCTGGCGATCCCGATCTCGCTGATCGGCACCTTCGCCGTGATGGCCGGTCTCGGCTATTCGCTGAACAACCTGTCGCTGCTCGGGCTGGTGCTGGCCATCGGCATCGTCGTCGACGACGCCATCGTGGTGGTCGAGAATGTCGAGCGGCATCTGCGCGTCGGCCTGTCGCCGCGGGAGGCGGCGCACAAATCGATGGAGGAGATCAGCGGCGCGCTGATCGCCATCGCCCTGGTGCTGTGCGCGGTATTCGTGCCGGCGGCGATGATGTCCGGCATCTCCGGCCGGTTCTTCCGCCAGTTCGCCGTGACCATCGCCGCGGCGACCGCGATCTCCGCCTTCGTGTCGCTGACGCTGAGCCCGGCTTTGTGCGCCCTGCTGCTGCGGCCGCACGGCGACCACGCCGCCAGGCCCCGCAACCCGCTGCTGCGCGGCCTGGCCGCCGGCGCCCGCGGCTTCAACGCCGGCTTCGACAAGCTGTCGCTAGGCTATGGCGGGCTGACCCGCCGGCTGCTGCGCGTCGGCCTGCTGGTGCTGGTCGCCTATGCCGGGCTGCTGGGCCTGACCGCCTGGCAGTTCAGCCGGGCGCCGACCGGCTTCATCCCGGTGATGGACCAGGGCTATTTCCTGACCGCGGTGCAGCTGCCGCCCGGCGCCGCCCTGGCCCGCACCGACGCGGCGATGAAGGCCGTCTCCGACCGGCTGGACGCGACCCCGGGCGTGGCCCACACGGTTTCCATCGCCGGGCTGGACGGCGCCACCTTCACCAACGCGTCGAACAGTGGCGTCGTCTTCGCCATCCTCGACCCCTATGAGGCGCGGGCGGGGCGTGGCCAGACCGTCGACCGGATCATCGCCGACCTGACCGCCCGCCTAGCCGACGTGCCGGAGGCGCGGGTGGTGCCGATCAAGCCGCCCTCGGTCCGCGGCATGGGCAACACCGGCGGCTTCAAGCTGATGGTCGAGGACCTGGCTGGCGGCACGCCGGAGGAGCTGGAGGCGGCGGTGCGCCAGGTCGTCGCCGCGGCCGGCCAGTCGCCCGAATTCGCCAATGTCTTCAGCCCGTTCAACACGGCGACGCCGAAGCTGTACGCCGATATCGACCGGGTGAAGGCGGAGATGCTGGGCGTGCCCGCATCCCGTGTGTTCGAGACGCTCGAGATCTATCTCGGCTCGGCCTATGTCAACGACTTCAACCTGCTGGGCCGTACCTTCCAGGTCCGGGCCCAGGCCGACGCCCGGTTCCGCCAGGATCCGGCGGCGCTGGAGGGGCTGAAGACCCGCAGCGACTCCGGCGCCATGGTGCCACTGGGCTCGGTCGCGACCTTCGAGGAGCGGGCCGGCGCCTATCGCATCCCGCGCTACAACCTGTACCCCGCGGCCGAGGTCCAGGGCGCCGCGGCGGCCGGGATCTCGACCGGCACGGCGCTGGACCGGATGGAACGGATCGCGGCCGAGACCCTGCCCGACGGCTACGGCTTCGAATGGACCGAGGTGGCGCTGCAGGAGCGGCTGGCCGGCACCAGCGCCCTGCTGGTCTTCGCGGCCTCGGCGGTGTTCGTGTTCCTGCTGCTGGCGGCGCTGTACGAGAGCTGGACCCTGCCGCTGTCAGTGGTCCTGATCGTGCCGATGTGCCTGCTGGCGGCGCTGACCGGCCTCCTGGCCGCCGCCATGGACGTCAACATCCTGGCGCAGATCGGCTTCGTGGTGCTGATCGGGCTGGCCGCCAAGAACGCGATCCTGATCGTCGAGTTCGCCCGCCAGGCCGAGGCGGCGGGCGCCGACCGGTTCTCGGCCGCGATCGAGGCGGCGCGGGTGCGGCTGCGCCCCATCGTGATGACCTCGCTGGCCTTCATCCTGGGCGTGGTGCCGCTGGTGCTGGCCACCGGCGCCGGGGCGGAGATGCGTCAGTCGCTGGGCGTGGTGGTGTTCTTCGGGATGATCGGTGTCACCGCCTTCGGCCTGATCTTCACCCCCGCCTTCTACGTCGCCTGCCGCGGGCTGGAGCAGGCGGCCGGGCGCCTCCGCCGGCGCACCGCCGTGCCGTCCCCGTCGCTGCCGGAGGCTGCCGAATGAGCACGGATGTGATGATCGCCGCCGCGCCCCGGGCCGTCACCGGGCGCTACACCGCCCTGGCGCAATGGCTGCATTGGGTTTCGGCGGCGCTGATGCTGGCCGTGCTGGTGCTGGCCTGGGTGATGGAGAGCCTGCCGAACGGTGACGCCTCCCGCCCCACCATGGTCATGCTGCACAAATCGATCGGAATGACGATCCTGGCCCTGACCGCCGCGCGGCTGGCGTGGCGGGCGATCCACCCACCGCCCGCCGCAGCCCACTGGGCGACCTGGGAGTCGATGGCCGCCAAGGTCAGCCATTGGCTGCTGTACCTGGTCATGCTGGCGATGCCGCTCAGCGGTTACCTGATGTCCGCCGGCCGCGGCCGCGCCATCCCGTATTTCGGCCTGTTCGACGTGCCGCTGCTGGCCCCGGCCACCGATGCGATCTGGCGGATCGGAGCCACCGTGCACGCGGTGGGGCACTGGGCGCTCTACGGCCTCGTCGCCCTGCACATCGCAGCGGCGGTCTGGCATGTCGCCATCCGCCGCGACGGTACGCTGGATCGCATGCTGCCGGAGCAAACAGGCGGGTGATAGTTCGCCTTCAACCCGACCCTTGAACTATTGACCCGTCATGGCGAGCCCCGCAGGGGCGTGGCCATCCAGGGCCGCTCGCACCAGCCCCTGGATGGCCACGTCGCTTCGCTCCTCGCCATGACGGAGGAGACCTGGAGAGCCACCGCCGGAATGGCCCCGGACGTTACGGTCCGTAGCGACGCTGCGCCTCGATGGCGAGGCCGACGCCGACCGCGCCGAAGCTGTCTCCCTCCACCACCCGGGCGGCCGGCGCCTCGGCCAGCGCCGCTGCGCGGAAGGCCGGCAGCAGGGCGGAGCCGCCGGTCAGGAACACGGCGTCCAGGCCGTCCGGGGTCAGGCCTGCCGCCCGGATGCAGCGCCGGATCAGCGCCGAGAGCCGGGCGACCGCATCGGCGATCGCCGCATCCAGCACCGCCCGGCCGGCGCGCAGCCCGAGCTTGGGCTCGACCAGGCGCAGGTCGATCACGGTCGGATCCTGGCTGCCGAGCGCGATCTTCGCCGCCTCGACCCGCAGCGCCAAGCTGTGGCCCAGATTGCCCTCCAGCACCCGCAGCAGCCGGTCGAACTTCTCCGGCGCGCGCGATTCGCGGCGCACATCACGCACCTCCGCCACCACCTTGGGGGCGTAGAGCGCGTTGATCCGGCTCCAGGTCGCCAGCATGTGGAAGTAGCGGCTGGGTGCCACTGCGCCCTGGCGCTTCATCTTCGTGCCCATGCCCAGCGCCGGCATCACCGTGGCCAGGCTGAACAGCCGGTCGACATCGGTGCCGCCCAGCCGGATGCCGTCATTGGCCAGGATGTCGGCCGCCCGCTCCGGCAGCGCCCGGCGCTGCGGCCCGAGCCGGACGATCGAGATGTCGGAGGTGCCGCCGCCGATGTCAACGATCAGCGCCACCTCCTCCCGGTCCAACCCGGCCTCGTAGGTGCGGGCGGCGGCGATCGGCTCATACTCGAAGGACACCTCGGCGAAGCCAGCCTCGCGCGCGATGCCCTGCAGCGTGTCCTGGGCGGCGCGGTCGCCGGCGGGGTCGTCATCGACGAAATGCACCGGCCGGCCGTGCACCACCCGCTCCAGCGCATGGCCGCAGGCGGCCTCAGCACGCGCCTTCATCTCGGCAAGGAAGATCGCGATCACCTGCTTGAAGCCGATGCGCTCGCGCCCGACCCAGGTGTCCTCCTCGATCAGCGGCGTGCCGAGCACCGACTTGATCGAGCGCATCAACCGGCCATCCAGGCTCTCGACATAGGAGTCGATGGCCGAGCGGCCGAAGCGCGGCGCACCGCCGACAAGGTCGAACCAGATCGCGCTGGGCAGCGCGGTCGCCGCATCCTCGAGCGGCAGCAGCCGCGCGCCCTGCGTATCGACGATGCCGAGGGTCGAGTTCGAGGTGCCGAAATCCAGGCCGCAGACCGCCATCTCCGCCTCCGCCGCACAACGCCGAAAGGCCCCGGATCCGGTCGGACGGGGCTGTGAAAGGGCGGCGCTTTTAGCGCATGTGGGGAGCGAGGGGAAGAGGCCGCGGCCGGGTCACGCCGCCGCAGCCCCCGGCAGCCCGAACACCTTCGCCACCAGCTCGTAGCTGCGCAGCCGAGCCGCGTGGTCGTGGATCATGCTGGTGATCATCACCTCGCTGGCAACGGTCTCGCCGGCCAGCCGCTCAATCTCGGCCTTCACAGTCTCCGGCGTGCCGACGATCTGGTTGCGGCGCGAACTCTCGGCGACGCGCTTCTCCTCCGCCGTATAGGGGTAGGACAGCGCTTCCTCCGGGCTCGGCAGCTGCCCCGGCCGGTTGGTGCGCAGCCGCACCCAGGACAGCTGGTGCGGCGCCGCCAGCCGCTCCGCCTCCGCCGCATCCTCGGCGCAGTAGACCGAGACGGTCAGGATCGAATGCGGCGCCCGCATCTCCGGCGACGGCTGGAAGTTGGCCCGGTACAGATGCATCGCCGGCATCGTGTATTGCGGGCTGAAATGATGGGCGAAGGCGAAGCCGCACCCGATCCGGGCGGCGAAGCGGGCGCCGAACTCGCTGGAGCCCAGCATCCAGACCGGCGGCAAGGGCACGTCCTCCGGCACCGCATGGACATTGCGGAAGGCGTGATCAGCCGGGAAGGTGCCGTCGGCGAAGGCACGCAGCTCGGCATATTGCTCCGGGAAGTCATTGGCGATGACGGCCTCCTGCGACCGGCGCATCGCCAGCGCCGTCAGCTGGTCCGAGCCCGGAGCCCGGCCGAGGCCGAGGTCGATTCGGCCCGGATGCAGCGATTCCAGCATCTTGAAGGCCTCGACCACCCGCAGCGGCGCGTGGTTGGGCAGCATCACCCCGCCGGAGCCGACGCGGATCCGCTCGGTCACCTGGGCGACATGGCCGATCAGCACCTCCGGCGCGGTCGAGGCCACGCCGGGGATCGAATGGTGCTCGGCCACCCAGTAGCGGGTGAAGCCCAGCCGATCGGTCAGCCGGGCGAGATCGAGCGAGTTGCGGACGGCCTGGCCGGGCTGGGAGCCGGAGGCGATCGGCGCGAGGTCGAGGACCGAGAGCGGCAATGTCATGTCCTGAACTTTGGCGGTCGCGGCCGCGGTTCAAGGCACGAGGCGATCCGGCACGGCTGCGCCGGCCGCATGGCGGTCACCCGCCGCGGGGACCAGACGGCCATGGACAAGCGCGGGACTCGGGCCGGCGGAGAGTCCCGAATTCCATCTTTACGCGCCCTCCGGCTAGGACAGCCGCCGCATTGGAACCGGAGGAGCGACAGAGATGAAGCCCGAACATGCCCCTCGCCGCGCGATCATCCGCGATTGGATGGCGCTGCCGCCCGAGCAGCGGCGATCGCCGGAGCAGGCCGCCGTCTTCGCGGCTCGGACGGCCGCGGCGCGCGACTTCCGCTGCGCCGGCGACCGGCCGGCCCGGATCCTGGCCTGGCTGCGGCCTCGCACCGGCCGGCCCTGATCCGACCGGCCTACGCCGCGCTCTCGTGCCGGATCCAGTCGAGATACGCGGCGTCGCCGGCCTCGACCCGCAGCGCCGTGATGCAGGGCAGGTCATAGGGGTGCAGCTCGCGCACCCGGGCAGACAAGGCGGTGAAGCGATCGGCGCGGGTCTTGGCGATCAGCACCGCCTCCGCCGCCTCCTCCACCCTGCCCTGCCAGCGGTAGATCGACCGCGTGCCGGACAGGACGTTGACGCCGGCGGCCAGTCGCTCCTCGACCAGGACCCGGCCGATGCGGGCGGCCTCGGCCTCCGAGGGGACGGTGACATAGGCGAAGACGACGGCCATGGTCTCCTCCGCATCAGGCGGTTGCGCGGCGCGCCGCCACGCCCGGCGCGACGGCGCAGAGCAGCTCGAACATCAGGGTCGCCCCGGTGACGGCGGTCAGGCCCGACGGGTCGAAGGGCGGCGCCACCTCGACGAGGTCGGCGCCGATCAGGTCCAGCCCGGCCAGGCGGCGAACCATGCGCTGGGCCTCGCGGGTGGTGATGCCGCCGATCTCCGGCGTGCCGGTGCCCGGCGCCATCGACGGGTCGAGGGCGTCGATGTCGAAGGTCGCATAGGCTGGCCCCGAGCCGAGGATCTCCAGCGCCTCGTCCATCACCTCGTCCGGGCCGCGGCGGTCGAACTCCTCGATGAAGATCATGCGGATGCCGCAGGCCTTGGCGAAATCGTAATTGCCGGCGTCGGAGATCGAGCCGCGCAGCCCGATCTGGACCATCCGCCTCGGGTCTACCAGCCCCTCCTCGATCGCCCGGCGGAACGGCGTGCCATGGTTGTAGGGGTTGCCGAAGAAGCTGTCATACGTGTCGGAATGGGCGTCGAACTGGATCAGCCCGACCGGGCCGCCGGCCGCGATGCCGCGCAGGATCGGCAGCGACACCAGATGGTCGCCGCCGGCCGAAACCGGCACCGCGCCGGACCGGCGCAGATCGGCATAAAAGGCCTCGATCGACTCCAGCGACTTTTCCAGGCTGATCGGGTCGACCGGGGCGTCGCCGCAATCTCCGACCCGCACCAGATCGTAGGGCGACAGGCCGGTGACGTGATGCACCCGACGCATCAGGCTCGACTGGTTGCGCAGCTCGCGCGGGCCATGCCGCGCCCCGGCGCGGTTGGTGACGCCGCCGTCGAACGGCACGCCGACCAGGGCGATGTCGACCTCGGCGGGCGTCGCCACCGGCAGGCGCATGAAGGTCGGGATGCCGGCGAAACGCGGCACCTGGCCGGAATCCAGCGGCTCGAACTTGCCCACCAAGGTCCCCTCCCGATCGTGCCCGGCCGTCCGGCTCAGACGTTCAGCAGCAGGTTCTCGCGCTCCCAGGAGCTGATGACGCGGTGATAGGCGTCGTACTCCTTGTTCTTCACCCACCACACCGCGTCGACCAGCTTCTCGCCCAGCACCTCACGCAGCGGGCGCGAGGCGGAGAACTTGTTGAGGCTGTCATAGAGGTGGCGCGGCAGGGTGAAGGCCAGGCGCTTGGCCGAGCCCTCGACCGGATTCGACGGCTGCATCTCGTTGACGATGCCGAGATACCCGCAGGCCAGCGAGGCCGCGAACATCAGGTAGGGGTTGCAGTCGGCGCCGGCGACCCGGTTCTCGACCCGCTTGGCCTGCGGCTCGTCGATCGGCACACGGAAGCCGACGGTGCGGTTGTCCATGCCCCAATGGACGTTGATCGGCGCGTCGCTCTCGGGGTCGAGGCGGCGGTAGGAGTTCACGTTCGGCGCGAACAGCGGCATCGCCGCCGGCACGAATTTCTGCAGCCCGGCGATATAGGACAGGAACAGGTCGCTGTTCTCGCCCTCCTCGGTCGCGAACAGGTTTCGGCCGGTCTTGGCGTCGTTCACGCTCTGGTGCAGGTGCATGGCGCTGCCGGGCTCGTTCTGCAGCGGCTTGGCCATGAAGGTGGCATAGACGTCGTGGCGCATCGCCGTCTCGCGCACCGTGCGCTTGAAGATCAGCACCTGGTCGGCAAGTTCGAGCGGATCGCCATGGTTGAAGTTGATCTCGATCTGCGCCGCCCCCGCCTCATGCGCCAGGGTGTCGACGTCGAGGCCCATCGCCTCGCAATGGTCGTAGATCTCCTCGAAGATCGGGTCGAACTCGTTGACCGCGTCGATGCCGTAGGATTGGCGCCCCGTCTCCGGCCGGCCGGACCGGCCGACCGGCGGCTCCAGCGGATAGTCGGGGTCGATGTTCTTCTTGACCAGGTAGAATTCGAGCTCGGGCGCCACCAGCGGCTTCCAGCCCTTGGCCTCGTACAGCTTCAGCACCCGCCGCAGCACATGGCGGCAGGACAGTTCGCACGGGCTGCCGTCGACATATTCGGCGTCGCAGATCACCTGCGCCGTCGGCTCCTCGTACCAGGGAACGATCCGGATCGTCTCGCGGTCCGGCACCATGTAGATGTCGATGTCGGCGGCGTTGGTGACGTCGTCATCGGGGTAGTCCCCGGTCACCGTCTGCATGAAGATCGATTCCGGGATCCGCATCCCGCGGGTCTTCAGGCCCTTGATGAACTTGTCGTCGGGCAGGATCTTGCCCCGGGCGATCCCGTTGATGTCCGGGACCAGGCACTCGACTTCGGTCACGCCATGGTCGTGAATGAAGTCCACCATCTTTTGCATAAAATCCGGTCAGCCCCTTTAGGCGGACCCCGCTTCTCGTTTCAGCCGGATCACCATAGCCGAGCCCCCCGGGGGGGTGGGAAGCGGAAACGGGCGTCGCATGGCCGCTCCGACTCGGCCCGGCTTGACACTTCCAGGCCTGCTGCGAGGATAAAGGCCTCTCGGCAACAATTGCGTGACCAAATGCATGAACGCACACCGAACGACATCGTAAGGAATTTCCGCGCGCAATTTCCTGACATCACCCACATCGACGCCCTGGTCTGCGACATGTGCGGCGTCCTGCGCGGCAAGAAGGTTCCGGTCAGCGCGCTGGACAAGATCTTCCGCGACGGCCTGACCTTCCCCGGCTCTCTCTTCGCCACCGACATCACCGGCGAAACGGTCGAAGAGACCGGCCTCGGCTTCGCCGACGGCGACGCGGACCGCGACTGCTTCCCCGTCCCCCACACGCTCGACCCCGTGCCCTGGCTGTCGCGCCCGACCGGCCAAGTGCTGCTGGCGATGCAGGACCTCGACGGCTCCCCCTTCTTCGCCGATCCGCGCACCGTCCTGGCCAATGTCGTGCAGCGTCTGCGCGACGACGGGCTGCACCCCGTGGTGGCGGTCGAGCTGGAATTCTACCTGGTCGACCGCAAGCGCGGCGAGGATGGTCGGCCGCGGCCACCGGTGTCGCCGATCAGCGGCAAGCGTCAGGACACCACCCAGGTATATGGCATCGACGAGCTGTACGATTTCAACGACCTGCTGCACGAGATCTACGACACCTGCGTGGCGCAGGGCATCCCGGTCGACAGCCTGGTCTCGGAATACGCCCCCGGGCAGTACGAGATCAATCTGCGCCATGTCGACGACCCGCTGGAGGCCTGCGACGACGCCGTGCTGTTCAAGCGCGTGGTCAAGTCGGTCGCGGCCAAGCACGGGGTCGAGGCGACCTTCATGGCCAAGCCCTATCCCGACCAGGCCGGCAGCGGCTTCCACATCCATATGAGCCTGCTGGACGCGGCCGGCGCCAGCCTGTTCGCCGCCGAGGACCCGCACGGCACCCCGATGCTGCGCCACGCCATCGGTGGCCTCGGCGCCACCATGGCCGAGGGCATGGCCGTGTTCGCCCAGAACCAGAACGCCTTCCGCCGGTTCCAGCCGAACTCATACGTGCCGCATGCGCCGACCTGGGCCGCCAACAACCGCAGCGTGTCGCTGCGCATACCGCCGGGCAAGCCGAAGGACCGCCGGGTCGAGCACCGCGTCGCCGGCGCCGACAGCAACCCCTATCTGGTGGTCGCGGCGGTGCTGGCCGGGGCGCATCACGGCATCAGGCGGCAGATCGATCCGGGACCGCCGATTTCGGGCAACGCCTACGACAAGATCGAGCCGACCCTGACCTCGTCCTGGATCGTGGCGCTGGAGCAGCTCGACGGCTCGGCCTTCTTCAACGAGTATTTCGGCCGCCGCTTCCTCGACATCTACCTGGCCCTGAAATGGGCTGAGCGGGACAAGTTCTTCTCCCAGATCAGCCAGCTCGAATACGACTGGTACCTGAGCAAGGTCTGAGGATCAGGCTCTCGTCCGGCGTTCCTGGCCGCCCGCCTCGGCTGCCGGCCTGGAACGCCGTTTCGGCGCCTCCGGCGGCGGCGGGGCGACAGCCGGCTCGGAAGGGCGGCGCTGCCGCTTGGCCTTGCGGTCATGCACATAGATCTCGAGCAGCTCGGCCAGACGCTCCTGATTGCCGGAGGTCATCTCCGCACGGGTGGCGAAGGCCAGCTCCCGCGCGTCATGCTCGCCGAGCTGGGTGACCGAATACTTCTTCTGGCGGCGCACCCCGTCCTGGGTCCAATAGGCCGTCCAGAAGGCGGAGGTCCCCCCGGGGCGAACATAGCGCGCGACCCCCGGGATTCCGTGCGGCGTGTTCCGGCGCGGCAGCAGCCGCGTCCGCAGCGACCGGATCTCCTGATGATCGACCAGGTGCTCCAGCGCGAAGGCCTCGGCGGCGGCCTTCGCCTTCTTCGAGGATCCGCCATGGGCCAGATCGGAAAAGAACTTGCGCGTGTGCCGCCCGGCGACCGAATACCGCACGAGCCAACCGAGCATTCGCTTTGCGGTGTTGTCAATCCGGCTGACGCGCATCGAGATCTCCATGTTTCTCATCAGGATACTGACATAGCGTGCACCGCTTTTGCACCAGTTGTCAGGGCATTAACCATTTGTATGATTCCGGCGGCACGGCATCCGGCGTCTGGGCGGAATGGCTGGCCGGAATCCTTCGAGGAGAAACGAATGCTGGAGCTGCGCCCGAGCTGCGAATGCTGCGACAAGGATCTGCCGCCCGAGTCCCGGGAGGCAATGATCTGCAGCTTCGAATGCACCTTCTGTGCAAGCTGCGCCGGGACGGTGCTGGGCGGCCGCTGCCCGAACTGCGGCGGCGGCTTCGCCCCGCGTCCGGTCCGGCCGGCGGCGGCGCTGGCCCGCCACCCCGCCTCGACCACGCGAGTGTTCAAGCCGCAGGGATGTCGGCCAGTCGCTGCCGGCTGAGCCGAGCCCCGGCGCTCACAACCCTGGTCGGCTCGGAACCGACAGGAGGCTTGCATCCGGATCTTAATTGTTATGATATAACATTTAAGATCATTGGACGAGAGCCATGCCAGACCAGCCGCACCACACCGTCGAACAGATCGCCCCGGCCATTCGCGCCGCAGCCGGCCCTGTCCCACGCCAGTGGGTGTCGTGACCATGCGGCCGGACGCCCGCCTCCCCGTCACCGTTCTGTCCGGCTTTCTCGGCGCCGGCAAGACGACGCTGCTGAACCACATCCTGCGCAACCGCGAGGGCCTGCGGGTGGCCGTCATCGTCAACGACATGAGCGAGGTGAACATCGACGCCGAGCTGGTCCGCGCCGGCGGTGCCGATCTCAGCCGCACCAGCGAGACCCTGGTCGAGATGACCAATGGCTGCATCTGCTGCACCCTGCGCGATGACCTGCTGCGCGAGGTCCGTGATCTCGCCGAGCAGGGCCGCTTCGACTGCCTGGTGATCGAATCGACCGGCATCTCCGAGCCGCTGCCGGTGGCCGCGACCTTCGACTTCCGCGACGAGGACGGCGCCTCGCTGGGCGACGTCGCCCGCATCGACACCATGGTGACGGTGGTCGACGCCGCCAACCTGCTGGCCGATTTCGGCTCGACCGACTTCCTGCAGGATCGGGGCGAGACCGCCGGCGACGGGGACGGCCGCACCCTGGTTGACCTGCTGGTCGACCAGATCGAGTTCGCCGATGTGGTGGTCATCAACAAGATCGACACGGCAACGCCGGAGCAGCGGCAGATGGTCCGCCGCATCGTCGCCGGGCTGAACCCGGAGGCAGCGATCGTCGAGGCGAATTTCGGCGCAGTCGCTCTGGACTCGATCCTCGGCACCGGCCGCTTCGACTTCGACCGGGCGCGAGAGCATCCGCTTTGGTTCAAGGAGCTGTACCAGTTCGCCGACCATAAGCCGGAAACGCTGGAATACGGCGTCGAGAGCTTCGTCTACCGGGCCCGCCGCCCCTTCCACCCGGCCCGGCTGCACGCGGCCTTCCAAAAGCCCTGGCCCGAGGTGATCCGGTCCAAGGGGCACTTCTGGCTGGCGACCCGGCCCGGCTGGGTCGGCGAGATGAGCCAGGCGGGGGCCTTCCTGCGACACGAGGCGATCGGCTTCTGGTGGGCGGCCGTGCCACGGGAGCGCTGGCCCCAGGACCCGGAGATGCGCCGGATGATCGAGGCCCGCTGGGACCCGGTGTTCGGCGATCGCCGGCAGGAGCTGGTGTTCATCGGCATCGGCATGGACCAGGCGGCGATCCGGCGCGATCTCGACGCCTGCCTGCTCGACCCGCTGACCGCGGGCGGCTTCGATCCGGCGGGCTGGGCCGATCTGCCCGATCCGTTCCCGGCCTGGCGCCGCGCTGCGTAGCTAGGCCGAGGCGCGCGACGGCGACTCCGGCGCGGCGCGGCGCCGCAGCTCCTGCTTTGCAGCGTAGAGCCGGGCGTCGGCCACGGCGGACAGCCCGTGCTCGTCCTCGGCATCTCCGGGCAGGAAAGCCCAGCCGATGCTGGCCCCGACCGATACGGTGCCGGTGCCCACCGCGATCGGAACGGCCAGGGCCGCCCCGATCCGGCCGGCCAGAACCTCGATCTCCCCGGCCCTCAGCTCACCGCCGATCACAGCGAATTCGTCGCCGCCGACCCGCGCCACCATTATGCCCTCGGGCAGAACCTCGGTCAGACGCTGCGACAGGGTGCGCAGCACGGTGTCGCCGGCCAGGTGACCATGCCCGTCATTGACCGCCTTGAAGCCGTCGAGATCGATCACCATCAGCACCGCGCCCGCCGACCGGCTGCGATAATCCGCGATCCGGTCGCGCAGCGCGGCGTCGAGCGCGTGGCGGTTCGCCAGCCCGGTCAGCGCGTCGTGATTGGCCATATACTCGATCTTCTGCTCCAGCGCCTTGCGGGCCGAGACGTCCATGAACGAGCCGACGACGCGCAGCGGCCTCCCTTCGGCGTCATGCTCGACCGCCCGCCCGCGCGCCAGCAGCCAGATCCAGCCACCATCCGGCCCCGGCCAGCGATATTCGACGACGCACCCCGGGGACCGCCCGGCCAGATGTTCCTCCAGCGCCGTCGTCGCCTGCTCCCGGTCGTCCGGATGGACCCGGCGCAGCCAGTCGTCGAGCGGCCGGCGCGGCGCCTCCTCACTCCGGGCCGCGAGCGAGATGGCGTCGAGGATGGAGAGCTGGCGGGACGGCACCTCCAGGTCCCAGATGCCGTCATGGGTGCCCTCGAAGGCCAGGGCCAGGCGATTCTCGCTTTCGGCCAGCCGCCGCTCGATCCGCCGGCGCGTCGCCATGATGCTGGCAACCAGGACGGCGGCCAGGGAGATCAGGGCGACGGAGAGGCGGACGGACAACAGGATCCGCAGGGGGTCCTCGGCCAGCGTCTGCGACGGCAGCCGATCGAGGCCGAGGCCGAGGGCGGCGAAGATCCACAGCCCGGCCAGCGCAGCCAGCACCGTGGTGGCGAAGATGCCGGCCCGCATCGCCGACCAGATCAGGGGCAGCAGCAGGTATCCGGTGGTGCCGATGCCCCCGGTGACCACGCCCAGCGCCGCCATCAGCACCAGCAGGGCCAAGGGCCCTGCCAGCTCCGGCGCATCCAGGCGGATCAGGCGCGAGAGCCAGCCGGACGGCCATGGCCGCGACGGCAGGGTCAGCGCCAGCGGAAGCACCGCTGCCAGTGCGGCGATCTCCGACATCCACCAGGTCCCGATGTTCAGCAGGATCGCCGAGTCGCCGAGCAGGGCGAAGCCGAGCGCCGAGACAATGCCGCCGGCGAGGGCCGAGACGATGCAGGCGCCCCCCACGCGCAGCACCGCGGAGGGATGGTCGAGCTCACTGTCCTCCGGCCCCAGCGGCGCCAGCAGGAGCAGCCCGGCGGCGATCTCGGCGAGGTTGGACAGCAGCAGCACCACCGCGAGATCGATGCTGCGCAGGTTGTACAGGTCGGCGGCGACGAAGGCGACAGCCACCCCAGCCCAGCAGAGCGGATGCCGACGACTGGAACGGCGCAGGAACCAGGCGATCAGGGCGCCATTCGCCGGCCAGAACAAGGCGAGCGGTTCCAGCCCCCTCGTGGCGATGCCGAGCATCGCCAGGACGAAGGTCAGGACCGTCGCCTCCACCACTTCGCGTATCTGCATGCGCACCGGCAAGGGCCACCCCGGGGTCACGGCTTATGGTCCTATTTTCACCCTTCGGTCCGGCTGGGACAAGCGACCAACCATCCGGGCAGCCCTGGGCTGCGGTCATGCGGGCAGGACATGACGGACCGGGCGTCTGCCCGGCTGGCCGCCCCGGCCCGGCGCAGGCTATTGAAGGCGCCATCCGAGGCCAGCAAGACCGTGTCATGCAACGAGCCCACCCGGGGGGCCATGTCCGCTCCTGGTATGCCGCCACCGCCAACCGCGATCTCCGTTTCCCTGCGCTGGACGGGGACCTGCGCTGCCATGCGCTGGTGGTCGGCGGTGGCTATACCGGCCTCAGCACCGCGATCGAGCTGAGGGAACGCGGCCTGGACGTGGTGCTGGTCGAGGCCCAGCGGGTCGGCTGGGGTGCCTCCGGCCGCAACGGCGGCCAGGCGGTGACCGGCTTCAACAAGGATATCAGCGCCATCGCCGGCTGGGTCGGCCGCGACGACGCCCGCAAGCTGTGGGACATGTCGGAGGAGGCCAAGGCGATCCTGCGGCAGCGCGTCGAGCAGTACGGCATCGATTGCGACCTGCGCTGGGGCTATGTGCTGGGCGCGCTGAAGCGCCGGCACATGGAGGAGCTGGAGACCCATCTGGCCGAATGGGACGGGCTCGGCTACCACCACGGCCGGATGCTGTCGCGGGCCGAGGTCCGGGCGCTGGTCGACGCCCCCGGCTATGTCGGCGGACTGCTCGATAGCGGCAGCGGCCAACTGCACCCGCTGAACTATGCGCTCGGCCTGGCCGAGGCCGCGCGGTCGCTCGGCGTCCGAATCTTCGAGGACACCCCGGTCACGCGGCTGGACCAGGCCAGCCCCGCGGTGGCGGAGACGCCGAAGGGGCGGATCACCGCCGATTTCGTGGCGCTCTGCGGCAACGCCTACCTGCCGGCGCTGTCGGCCGAGGTCGACCGCACCATTCGCTCGCGGGTCATGCCGGTCGGCACCTACATCATCGCCACCGAGCCGCTGGGCGAGGCGCTGGCGCAGCAGACCATCCCGTCGGGCTTCGCCGTCGCCGACATCAACTTCGTGCTGAACTACTACCGGCTGGGGCACGACACCCGGATGCTGTTCGGCGGCGGCGTCAGCTATTCCGGCTACGAGCCGCGGCGCCTGGCCGATACCATGCGGCGGACCATGGCGCGCACCCTGCCCCGCCTGGCCGAGAAGAAGATCGAGTTCTGCTGGGGCGGCCATGTCGGCATCACCTTGAACCGCACGCCGCATTTCGGCCGGCTGGCGCCGCACATCTTCTTCGCCCAGGGCTTCTCCGGCCACGGCGTGCTGCTGACCGGCATGGCCGGGCGAGTGATGGCCGAAGCGATCCGCGGCCAGGCTGACCGCTTCGACGTCTTCGCCCGGATTCCGCATCAGCCCTTCCCGGGCGGAAGGCTGCTGCGCATGCCGGCCCTGGTGCTGGCGATGGCCTGGTACCGGCTGCGCGACCTGCTTTAATACGCGGCCGCCCACTGCCGCAGCAATTCCCGCTCCGCCGCCCGCGCCCGGCCAAGCCAGCGCCGGGCCGGCTGCGACACGGCGAGGACATAGGGGTCGGTCGCCGCGTCGGCCGCGGCGCGCTGCGTCTCGTCGACGACAAAAATGGCGAAGCCGAGCTGCCGGCCGCTATTGGCCGACAGGTAGCCGGCTAGGCCGCGGACATAGCCCATGGTCCCGGTCTTCGCCCGCAGCCGGCCGGCCGCGAGCGGCGGCGGCTCGCCGGCGCCGGCCTCGGCCCCGCCGTCCGGCCGCTCCGGCATCAGCGCCGACAGGCCGATGCGGTTGCCTTCGATCAGCACCGCGGCCATCTGCACCGGCGAGATCCGGGCGGCGGTGCTGAGGCCGGATGCCCCCGGGATCGACAGCCCGCTCCAATCCACCTGCGGCAGCTTCTGCGCCCACCAGGCGGCCAGCGCCCGGCCGGCCTCCGCCTGGGTGATGCTGCTGCGGCCCAGCGCCTGTCGTGCCGCCATCATGCCGATCATCTCGGCCGACAGGTTGTTGCTGTATTTCAGCACGCGGGTGACGATCACCGGCAACGTCTCGCTGTCATGCCGCGCGATGATCGTCCCCTCGGCCGTGCGCGGCCCGATCATCGGCGTCGGCAGGGTGATCCCGGCATCGCGCGCGAAGGCGCGGAAAATCTCGGCCGCGGTCGCCGACGGGTAGCGAATCGGCAACAGGTCGGAGCCCTTGTCCGGCAGCCGCGACGACAGGATCCAGCCCTCATGGCCCTCGACCGGGCGATAGGGCGTGGCCGCGCCCTCGCTGACATCGACCCAGGGCAGCGTGATGTTGCGCCCCTCCGCCACCGCGTCGGCCCGGGCGTCCAGACGTCCCTGCCGCGTCTGCCAACTCACCCGCAGGGCGTTGAAGTTGACGGCGAGGCCGGTGAGGCCGGGGTTGTAGGAGGCGGCCAGGGGCTGCAGCCGGTCGAGGAACGGCAGGGCCTGCAGCACCGTGTCGTCGACGATGAAGCGCCCGGTGACCTTGGTGATGCCGGCCTTCCGGATCTGGCCCACGAGATCGGCCAAGTCGTTGATGTCGAGGGTGGGATCGCCGCCGCCGATCAAGGCCAGGTCGCCGCGCAGCACACCGCCCTCGACCTCGCCGCCGGCGGTGACGATGGTGGTGAAGCGGTGGTCGGCGCCGAGGATCTCGATCGCCGCCAGCATGCTGGCGACCTTCATGGTCGACGCCGGGATCATCGGCCGCGTCGCCTGGGCGCTGTCGATCAGCTGGCCGCTCTGAGCATCGAACAGGATATAGGCGACGTCCCCGGCGGGAAGGCCGCTGCGGGTGGCCGCCGCTCCGGCTTGGGCCCTGGCCGCATGGACCGGCAGGGCGGCCGCCAGCACCAGCAGCAGGAACAGGCGGAACAGTCTCATCATGGGCACGGGCCGGCATCCTCCGCATCGGGTCGCGCCCTCCTATAGCTCCGGGCGCGACGAGTCGGAAGCGGCCGTGAGGCCGGAACGCGCACGGCCCCCGTCGAGGGGGCCGTGTCGGTCGCTCTCTTGGCGGCACTGCCGCCGGGCGGAATGGGGTCGGCTAGTAGGCGCCGGCGCCAGGAAGGAACACCTTCGGCGTCTTGAACAGGATCACGATGTCGCGCCACAGGGTCCAGGTCCGCACATAATCGACATTGAGGCGGATCTTGGTCTCGTAGCTGGTGTCGTTGCGACCGGAGATCTGCCAGACGCCGGTCATGCCAGGCCGGGTGCTGTGATAGTAGCGGATCGCAGCGCCCCAGCGCTCCTGCTCCTCCTCGTACATCGGCCGCGGGCCGACCAGGCTCATCTCGCCCTTCAGCACGTTGAACAGCTGCGGCAGTTCGTCGAGGCTGGTCTTGCGCAGGAAGCGGCCGATCGCGGTCACCCGCGGGTCCTTCTTCAGCTTGAAGCCGGATTCCCATTCCCGCCGCATCTCAGGGTCTTTCTGAAGAAGGTCCGCCAACAGCTTGTTCGCATTGGGAACCATCGTCCTGAACTTGTGGCAGTAGAAGATCTTGCCATGGCGACCGACACGGCGGTCGCTATAGAAGATGCCCCGGCCGGAGCGCCGGATCATGGCCGCGCACACCAGGAACAGCGGTGAAAACAGCACCAGAAAGACGATCGACAATACGATATCCATCAACCGCTTTGCCGCCATGCCCACCCGAGCCGTCCGGATCGGCGTCTCTGTAGAAATGTCTACAGCGGCAGTATCGACGAGGCTGTCGGACTGCATATTTCCATACCCCCAGAAAACCGAAACAAAGGAGCAAGACCTGTTCCGCCGCCGCAAACGGCAGAACTCCCCACATATAAATTTGCGTCTGACTCCCCGCCCCCTAGTCCCTAGGGTTGCCGCACATCACTGTTGCCTAAACACGGCAATTTTTAGTGTGGCCTGGCGGCCATTGCATGCGCCCACTATGTATATCGAATGCCGCCAGGGGAGACAATCCATTTGTTGCTGTCTGTTGCCGCCGTGAGCGTGGACAGATCAATGGCAGAGACAGCAAAATTAACGTGATATGCAGGAAAACTCATTCAATCTATTGTTTCTATTCCCCTTTCCCGCGAAGCAACCGCGCCACCAGCTCGCTTTCCCCGACCTTGCCGATCAGCCGGCCATCATCGTCCAGCACCAGGATCGGCTGCCGTGTCGCTTCATGCGCGGCGATGAAACGGCGCATTGAAGCATGGACCGGCATGGTCGCGATCTGCCCCGGCGCCACTCCGTTGATGATGCCGTCGGCGATCTCCAGCGGCCGGTCGTCCTGAAGCACCGCGATCGGTCGGCCGAGATCGTCGATCCGGCAGCGGCAGGTCATGGCCTTGTCGACCAGGATCGAATCGCCGTCGCGCGGCAGCAGGTCCAGCGGCGTCATCAGCGCCTCGGCCCGCAGCACGTTGAGCGGATTCACATGGGCGACGAAGTTGGCGACATAATCGTCGGCGGGCCGGGTGACGATCTCCTCCGGCGTGCCGACCTGGACGATGCGGCCGGATTCCATGATCACGATCCGGTTGCCGATCTTCAGCGCCTCGTCGAGATCGTGACTGACGAAGATGATGGTCTTCTTCAGCCGGCGCTGCAGCTCCAGCAGCTCGTCCTGCAGATGGGTGCGGATCAGCGGGTCGAGAGCCGAGAACGGCTCGTCCATCAGCAGGATGTCGGCGTCGGTGGCGAAGGCCCGGGCGAGGCCGACGCGTTGCTGCATGCCGCCCGACAGCTCGCGCGGGTACTTGCCGGCCCATTTGTCGAGATGGACCATCGCCAGCTTCTCGTCGACGATGCGGTCGCGCTCGGCCTTCGGCATGCCGCGCAGCTCGAGCCCGAGGCCGACATTCTCGCGGATGGTGCGCCAGGGCATCAGCGCGAATTGCTGGAACACCATCGACACCCAGTCGGCGCGCAGCTTGCGCAGCGTGGGCTCGTCGCAGCTGGCGACATCGACCTCCTGGCCGTCGCAGCGCACGATCATGCGGCCGCGGGTGACCTTGTTGAGGCCGTTGACGCAGCGCAGCAGCGACGACTTGCCGGAGCCGGACAGGCCCATCAGGACGCAGAGCTCGCCCGGCGGGACCGAGAGCTCGGCCCCGGCGACCGCCAGGGTGTCGCCGGTTTCGGCCAGGATCTCGGCCCGGCTGCGGCCCTGGTCCAGCAGGGCCAGCGCCCGCTTCGGCGTCGGCCCGAAGATCACGTCGAGGGCGTTGAAATGGACCGCGGGAAGGGTGTCGGACATCAATGCGCCCCTCCGACGGGCCGTTCGCTTTTCACCAGACGATCGAGGATCACGGCCAGGATGACGATGCAGAGGCCGGCCTCGAAGCCCATGGGGACATTCACCGAGTTCAGGGCGCGCACCACCGGCTTGCCCAGGCCGTCGGCCCCGACCAGCGCGGCGATGACCACCATCGACAGCGACAGCATGATGCATTGGGTCAGCCCGGCCATGATCGTCGGCAGGGCGTGCGGCAGCTCGACCTTGAACAGAAGCTGGCGCTTGGTGGCGCCGAAGGCCTCGCCGGCCTCGAGCAGCGGCGACGGCACGCCGTGGATGCCGAGATAAGTCAGGCGGATCGGCGCGGCCACGGCGAAGACGATGGTCGAGATCAGGCCCGGCGCTACGCCGAGCCCGAACAGGATCAGGGTCGGGATCAGGTAAACGAAGGTCGGCAGCGTCTGCATCAGGTCGAGGACCGGCCGGATCACGGCATAGACCAGGGGCCGGTGGGCGCAGAGGATGCCGATCGGGATGCCGATGACCAGCGACAGGAAGGTGGCGCTGATCACCAGCGCCAGCGTCTGCATGGTCTCGGTCCAGTAGCCGAGATTGAGGATCAGCAGCAAGCCGATCACCACCAGCGCCACCAGTTGCCAGCGCCGGTGCAGCACATAGGCGAGGACGGCGACGATGGCGATGAAGACCAGCGGCGGCGGCCACAGGAAGACGTCGATCAGCCATTCGATGGCGGTGCCGAGGCCGATCGAGATGGCATCGAAGACGCTGGCGAAATTGTCGGTCAGGAAGTCCGTCAGGTGCTTGATCCACAGCCCGAGCGGAATCTTCTGGGACAGCAGCGCGCTCAGTTCGTCCATGCGGCGTCCTTCTTGTTCCGGACGTTTGGACGACGCGCCGCCACCGGGGCAGCGGCGCGCCTGTCGGGGAGTCTCAGAGGCCGAGCGACGCCTTGACCGCGGCGAGGCCGTCCTTGCCGTCGAAGGTGGTGACGCCGGCGAGCCACGGGGTCAGCACGTCCGGATTGGCCTTGAGATAGTCGGTCGCCGCCTTGTCCCTGTCATCGCCATTGCCGATCGCCTCCATCACCGCGGCCTCCATGTCGAGGCTGAAGGCGAGGTTCTGCAGCAGCTTGCCCACATTCGGACATTCGCCGACATAGCCGGCCCGGACATTGGTGTAGACGGTGGCGCCGCCGAAATTCGGCCCGAAATAGTCGTCGCCGCCGGTCAGGTACTGCAAGGCGAAATTCTTGTTCATCGGGTGCGGCGCCCAGCCGAGGAACACGATCCACTCCTTGCGGCGGATGGCGCGGTCGACCTGCGAGAGCATGCCCTGCTCGCTCGATTCGACCAGTTGCCAGGCCTTCAGGCCGAAGGCGTCCTTGTCGATCATGCTCTGGACCAGGCGATTGCCGTCATTGCCCGGCTCGATGCCGTAGATCTTGTCGCCGAACTTGTCGGCGTTCTTGGCCAGGTCGGCGAAGTCCTTGACCCCGCCCTGGGCCACGTAATCGGGCACGGCGAGGGTGTATTTGGCGCCCTCGAGATTGGCCCGGAGGCTCTCGACCGACTTGTCGTCGAAATAGGGCTTGGCGTCGCCGGCCATCGACGGCATCCAGTTGCCGAGGAACACGTCGATGTTCTTGTTCTTCATCGAGACGTAGGTGACCGGCACCGACAGCAGCTCGTCCGAGGGCTCGTAGCCCAGGCCCTTCAGCACGGTCTTGGTCAAGGCCGTCGTCGCGGTGATGTCGGTCCAGCCGACATCGGAGAACCGCACCTTCTGACAACTCGCCGGATCGGCCGCCTGGGCCGTCCCGGCGGCCAGGGCCAGGCCCAGCACCAGCCCGCTCAAACGCCACGACATCATGATTGCGACTCTCCTGTTTGCCCGCCTGTCTCACAATTTTCGTTCGTTGTGGGGCAGCCCCGGCCGCCGGACCCGCGGCAAGGCGCCTCCGCGCGAGTCTAACGATGGCCCGGGCGTCGCCGCTGGCCGATTTCCGGCATGGCGTGACGCAAACCGGCCTCATCGCTCGGCCCGGCCCCGCTAGCATGCGCCGCAGCCCCGAGGAGCGGAAGGTATGACGGCAGAATTCGACTATGTGATCGTCGGCGCCGGCTCGGCCGGCTGCGTGCTCGCCAACCGGCTGTCGGCCGAGCCCGGCAACCGCGTGCTGGTGCTGGAGGCCGGGCCCGAGGACCGGACCTGGAAGATCCACATGCCGGCGGCGCTGACCTACAATCTCGGCGACGACAAGTACAACTGGTACTACGAGACCGAGCCGCAGCCGGCGATGGACGGCCGCCGCATGTACTGGCCGCGCGGCCGGGTGCTGGGCGGGTCCTCCTCGCTCAACGCCATGGTCTATGTCCGCGGCCATGCCTATGACTATGACCGCTGGGCCGAGGAAGGCGCCGCCGGCTGGTCCTATGCCGAGGTGCTGCCCTATTTCCGCCGCGCCGAGACCCGGGCCAAGGGCGGCGACGATTATCGCGGCGCCGACGGGCCGCTCAACGTGTCGACCGGCAGCCAGCCGAACCCGCTGTTCGACGCCTTCGTCCAGGCCGGGCAGCAGGCGGGGTATCCGTTCACCGCCGACATGAACGGCTACCAGCAGGAAGGCTTCGGCAAGATGGACATGACGATCCATCAGGGCGAGCGCTGGTCGGCCGCCAAGGCCTATCTGAAGCCGATCCGGTCGCGGCCGAACCTGACGATCGAGACCGGCGCGCTGAGCACCCGGATCCTGTTCGAGGGCACCCGCGCCGTCGGGGTGGAATACGCCCAGGCGAGCCGGGTCCGCATCGCCCGCGCGGCGCGCGAGGTGATCCTGTGCGGCGGCGCCATCAACTCGCCGCAGCTGCTGATGTTGTCCGGCGTCGGCCCGGCCGACCAGCTGCGCCGGCACGGCATCGCCGTGACGCACGACCTGCCCGGCGTTGGCCGCAACCTGCAGGATCATCTGGAGATGTACATCCAGTATGAGTGCACCAAGCCGATCACGCTCTACAGCGTCGAGAACCCGCTGTACAAAGCCAGGGTCGGCGTCGAGTGGTTCCTGTTCCGCAGCGGCCTCACCACGTCGGCCCATCTCGAGGCCGGCGGCTTCATCCGCTCGCGTCCCGGCATCCGGCACCCGGACATCCAGTATCATTTCCTGCCGTCGGTGGTGAACGACCACGGCCGCCAGCCGGGCGACCGCCACGCCTTCCAGGCCCATGCCGGCACCATGCGCGCCACCTCGCGCGGCTGGGTCGAGCTGCGCTCGGCCGACCCGCGGGCCAAGCCGATCCTGCAGCCGAACTACCTGACCACCGAGGACGACCGCGCCGACATGCGGGCCTGCGTGACTCTGACCCGCGAGATCTTCGCCCAGAGCGGCTTCGACCCCTATCGCGGGCCTGAGATCTCGCCCGGCGCGTCGGTGCGCACCGATGACGAGATCGACGCCTTCGTCCGGGCCAAGGCGGACAGCGCCTACCACCCCTCCTGCACCTGCAAGATGGGCGTCGACGAGATGGCGGTGGTCGACCCCGAGACCCGGGTGCGCGGGCTGGAAGGGCTGCGAGTCGTCGACGCCTCGATCATGCCCTCGATCGTCAGCGGCAACCTGAACGCCCCCACCATCATGATTGGCGAGAAGGCGGCGGACATGATCCTCGGCCGCACGCCCTTGCCGCCGTCCAACGCCCCGGTCTACGAAGCGCCGGACTGGCAGACGGCGCAGCGCTGAAGCAGGAGAACGCCATGGTTGAGATCGGGCTGCATATCGGCGGACAGGCGGTCGCGGGCGGCGGCACGCCCTTCGACACAATCAACCCGGCGACCGGGCAGATGATCGGCCGTGTCGCCGCCGCCTCCCCCGCCGATGTCGACCGCGCCGTGGCCGCCGCGAAGGCCGCGTTCGACGGCTGGGCCGGCATGACCGGCACCCAGCGCGGCCGCATCCTGCGCGAGGCGGTGCGCCTCTTGCGCGCCAACCGCGACCGGCTGGCGCGGATGGAGGTCGAGGACACCGGCAAGCCGATCGCCGAGGCGCTGTCGGTCGACATCGATTCCGGCGCCGACGCGATCGAGTATTTCGCCGGGCTGGCGCCGTCGCTGCACGGCACCCATCACGATTTCGGCCGCTCTTTCGCCTATACGCGGCGGGAGCCGCTGGGCGTGGTCGCCGGCATCGGCGCCTGGAACTACCCGCTGCAGATCGCCTGCTGGAAATCCGGCCCGGCGCTGGCCTGCGGCAACACCATGGTGTTCAAGCCGTCAGAGCTGACGCCGATGACGGCGGCGGCGCTGGCCGGACTCTTCGCCGAGGCCGGCCTGCCGCCCGGCGTGTTCAACGTGGTGCAGGGCAAGGGCGATGTCGGCCAGGCGTTGGTCACTCACCCCGACATCGCCAAGGTGTCGCTGACCGGGTCGGTGCCGACCGGCCGCAAGGTGGCCGCCGCCGCCGCCGGGGCGATGAAGCATGTGACCATGGAGCTGGGCGGCAAGTCGCCGCTGATCATCTTCGCCGACGCCGATGTCGAGAACGCGGTGAAGGCGGCGATGATGGCGAACTTCTACACCCAGGGCGAGATCTGCTCGAACGGCACCCGGGTGTTCGTCGAGGCCTCGCTGCACAACCGCTTCATGGACGCGCTGGTGGCCCGCACCGAGAAAATGCGGATCGGCGACCCGATGGACCCGGCGACCCAGGTCGGCGCCCTGATCTCGGCCGACCACCGGGCCAAGGTGCTGGGCTATGTCGAGGCCGGGGTGAAGGTCGGCGCCCGACTGGTCTGCGGCGGCCGCGCCCCGGCCGACCCGGCCCTGGCCGGCGGCTATTTCGTCGAGCCGGCGATCTTCGACGCCTGCCATGACGACATGGCGATCGTGCGGGAGGAGATCTTCGGCCCGGTGATGACGGTGCTGACCTTCACCGACGAGGACGAGGCGGTGCGCCGCGCCAACGCCACCGAATACGGCCTGGCGGCCGGCGTGTTCACGCGTGACCTGGCCCGCGGCCACCGCGTCGTCGCACGGCTGCAGGCCGGCACCTGCTGGATCAACAACTACAACATCACCCCGGTCGAGATCCCGTTCGGCGGCTACAAGCAGTCCGGCCTGGGCCGCGAGAACGGCCTCGCCGCGCTCGAGCACTACACCCAGCTCAAGAGCGTCTATGTCGAGACCGGGGACGTCGACTGCCCGTATTGAGGGGCCGCTCGGCCCCGGCCCGCTTATCGTCATTCCCGCGAAGCCGGGAATATCTTGTCGGACAAGCGTCGCGAGATCCCCGCTTTCGCGGGGATGACGGTCTGGTGATTCTGAAAAGGCCTTGCGGTGGGACAGGCGACGCGTGATTTCGTCGCCGGCCTGCAATCTTGCCCGCCCGGACTCTCCGGAGCATAGTCCGGCCGCCGTCACGGCGACGGCGGATAGCCCTGGTTCATGAGCAGCTTCCGAATTCGCGACGACACCCCGCATTACACCATCCTGACCAAGCTGCAGCTGATGAGCTGGGGCCTGGTGGTGCTGGTCTGCGCCATCGCCGCGGTCGGGGTCATGCTGCTGTATTCCGCCGGCGGCGGCTCCTGGGAGCCCTGGGCCAGCCGTCAGCTGACCCGCTTCGCCACCGGCTTCGTCGTCATGCTGCTGTTGGCGCTGGTCGACATCCGGGTCTGGATGAAGCTGGCCTACCCGATCTACGCCATCGTCTTTGCGCTGCTGATCGTGGTCGAGATGATGGGCCATGTCGGCATGGGTGCCGAGCGCTGGATCAATCTCGGGCCCCTGGTGATCCAGCCCTCCGAGTTGATGAAGATCGCCCTGGTCCTGGCCCTCGCCCGGTATTTCCACGGCTTCTCGCTGGTCGAGGTGCGCCATCCGCTGGTGCTGATCGTGCCGCTGCTGCTGATTCTGGCGCCGGTCGGGCTGGTGCTGATGCAGCCGAATCTCGGCACCGCCATGCTGCTGATCCTGACCGGCGGCGCGGTCATGTTCGCCACCGGGGTGCGGCTGTGGAAGTTCGCCGTGGCCATCACCCTCGGCCTGTCGGCGATCCCGATCGGCTGGGAGTTCCTGCACGACTACCAGAAGAACCGCGTCTACACCTTCCTGGAGCCGGAGCGCGACCCGCTCGGGGCCGGCTACAACATCATGCAGTCGAAGATCGCGCTTGGCTCCGGCGCGCTGTTCGGCAAGGGCTTCACCGCCGGCACGCAGAGCCAGCTGATGTTCCTGCCGGAGAAGCACACCGATTTCATCTTCGTGGTGCTGGCGGAGGAGTTCGGCATGGTCGGCGCGCTGATCCTGCTGTTTCTCTACACCATGCTGTTCGTCTATGGGCTGATGATCGCCCTCAGCGCCCGCAGCCATTTCGGCCGGCTGGTCGGGATCGGCCTGACCACGACCTTCTTCCTCTACGTCTTCGTCAATGTGGCGATGGTCACCGGCCTGATCCCGGTGGTCGGCATCCCCCTGCCCCTGGTGTCCTATGGCGGCACGGCGATGCTGACCCTGCTGATGGGCTGCGGCATCCTGCTCAGCGTCTGGATCCACCGCGAGGTGCGGGTCCCGCGCAGCGGCATCACCGACTACTGAGTCTGCACGCTTCGACAGGGATCGAAGCGTTCCCTGGGAGCCCTCTTCGGATTGCGGCCGTTCCCCCTGTGACAGCGGGAGCAGCCACATGCCTTCAGCCGACACTTTCGACACCCCCCGGTCGCAAACGCGACCCGGCCTCGTTCTCTTTGCCATGTGCCTCGCCGTGCTGGTGGCCCAGATCGACACGTCCGTGGTCAATCTCGGCGCCCATGCCATCGGCGCCGCCCTCGGCCTCGGGGTCAGCGCCCTGCAATGGGTGCTGGACGTCTACAATCTGGTCTACGCGACGCTGCTGCTGACCGGCGGGCTGCTGGGCGACCTGTTCGGCCGGCGGCGGATCTTCGTCATCGGGGTGGCGATGTTCGCCCTCGGCTCGCTGGCCTGCGGGCTGGCGCCGGACGGCACCGTGCTGATCGCGGCGCGGGCGATCACCGGGCTCGGCGCCGCGCTGCTGCTGCCGGCCTCGCTGTCGATCCTGGCCGCGACCTATCCCGATGCCGGGGAGCGCGCCCATGCCATCGGCATCTGGGCCAGCTGCAACGGCCTGGCCTTCGCCATCGGGCCCACGCTCGGCGGCATCCTGGTCACGGCCGCGGGCTGGCGCAGCCTGTTCTTCGTGGTGGTGCCGGTGGCCGCCCTCGCCCTGCTCCTGGCCGTCCGGTCGGTACCCGAATCCGCCGATCCGGAGGGGCGGCGCCTCGACCTGCCCGGCCAGGGGCTGGCCATGCTGGCGCTCGGAGCCCTGACCCTGGCCGCGATCGAGGGCAACCGCTGGGGCTGGACCTCGGCGGCGACGCTCGCCGGCCTTGCCGTCGGCGTGGTGGCGATCGCCCTGTTCCTGGCAGTCGAATCCCGCACCAAGGGCGCGCTGGTGCCGCTCGACCTGTTCCGCAACCCGGCCCTGTCCGGCTCGCTGATCGTGGCGCTGGCGATGACCTTCGGAATGTACGCCATGCTGTTCCTGATCCCGGTCTATCTGCAGACGGTGCGCGGCGCCACGCCGATCGAAGCCGGGCTGGAGCTGCTGCCGATGTCGGTGATCTTCTTCATCGTCTCGCAATTCTCCGGCCGGGTGGCGACCCGGCTGGGGCCGCGGGCGCCGATGACCGCCGGCATGGCGCTGATCGGCGCGGGGCTGTTGCTGCTGGCCTGGATCTCAGCCGGCACCGGCTTGCTCTATATCGAGGCGGCGCTGCTGATCACCGGGATCGGGCTCGGCCTCAATACCGGTCCGGTGATGGCTGTGACCGTATCCAGCGTGCCGGAGAAGCGATCCGGCACCGCCGGCGGCCTGATCAACACCGCGCGGATGGTCGGCGCCACCCTGGGCGTCGCGATCCTCGGCGCCGTCTTCGCCGCGCATGGCGGCGACGTCAATGCCCCCGCGGACCGGCTGATCGCCGGCCTGGGACCGGCTCTCCTGGTCGGCGGGCTGGGGGCATGTCACGGCGCGATCGCCGCCTTGGCTCTGATCCGCCGCGACGCTCTGGAGCGAAAAGCCGGCTGAGGCCCCGAGAGCTCAGGCGTCACCGCGCAGGGCGGCTTGCAGGCGCTTCAACTCCGCCAGCAGCACGGTCAGCTCGTCCCGCAACTCGGCCGAAATGCCCTGGGCGCGGCCCTCGCGCCCGGCCCCGGCCAGCAGCGAGAGCTGCATCTCGTCCCGCGACTTTCCGGCTGGCTTGGTCCGCGTGACCGGAACAGGCCTCGCCGGCCCGGACGGAGCCCCGGCCTCGTCGGCCGCCGCCGCCGGCGCATCGGCCTCGGCCGATTTGCCTTCCTTGAGCAGGCGCTGCACGCCCTTGATGGTGTAGCCCTCCTCGTAGAGGAGGCGCTGGATCCGGCGCAGCAGCTGGACATCCTCGGGACGATAGTAGCGACGGCCGCCGCCGCGCTTGAGCGGGCGGACCTGGGAGAACTTGGTCTCCCAGAAGCGCAGCACATGCTGCGGCACGGCAAGGTCGTCGGACACCTCGCTGATCGTGCGATAGGCCGTCGCCGATTTGCGCAGCGGCGCGGGCTTCGCTTCCGATCCTGCCATTCCGGCCATGACTTACTCGTCGTCGTCCAGGGGAGGATTGGTGCCGTTGATGCGCCCCTTGAGCACATGCGAAGCGCGGAACACCAGCACCCGGCGCGGCAGGATCGGCACCTCCTGCCCGGTTTTCGGATTGCGCCCGACTCGCTGCCCCTTCTGGCGCACGCCAAAGGTGCCGAAGGACGAGATCTTCACCGTCTCGCCGCGCTCGAGCGCTTCGGAAATTTCTTCAAGCACCGTCTCAACAAGGTCAGCGGACTCGTTGCGAGATAGGCCGATTTCTTGATAGAGCGATTCACTGAGCTGTGCTCGTGTCACCGTTTCCGCCATGCCGCCCCCCCGACGGGCAATTGCGAAGAAGACCGTCAAAGGACGGTACCCTTCACAAAATAATCCGTCAATTCCAAAGCGTTGGGCGGGTTTCCTAACGAGCCCCTCAGGCGAGGCCCGCTAACTGCTTACCAGCGCACCAGGGCGGCGCCCCAGGTCAAGCCGCCCCCCATCGCCTCGAGCAGGACGAGGTCGCCGGGCTGGATGCGTCCGTCATTAACGGCCTCCGCCAAGGCCAGCGGGATCGAGGCGGCGGAGGTGTTGGCGTGCTTCTGCACCGTCAGCACCACCCTCTCCGGCGGCAGGTCGAGCTTGCGGGCGGTGGCGTCGATGATGCGCTTGTTGGCCTGATGCGGCACCAGCCAGTCGATGTCGGCCTGGGTCAGGCCGTTCGCCGCCAGGGCCTCCTCGACCACCTCGGCCAGGTTGACGACCGCGTGCTTGAACACCTCGCGGCCCTCCATCCGGACATGGCCGACGGTGCCGGTCGAGGACGGCCCGCCATCGACGTACAGCTTGTCCTCGTGGCGGCCGTCGGAATGCAGATGGGTGGACAGGATGCCGGGATCGTCGGTGCTGCCGCCACCCTCGACCGCGCGCAGCACCACGGCACCGGCGCCGTCGCCGAACAGCACGCAGGTGCCGCGGTCTGTCCAGTCGAGCAGGCGGGAAAAGGTCTCGGCCCCGATCACCAGCGCGGTGCGCGCCTGGCCCAGCCGGATCATGTTGTCGGCGATCGACAGGGCGTAGACGAAGCCCGAGCAGACGGCCTGGACGTCGAAGGCGGCGCCACGGGTCATGCCGAGCGCGGCCTGGACCCGCACTGCGGTGGCCGGGAAGGTCTGGTCCGGGGTGGTGGTGGCCAGGACGATCAGGTCGAGGTCGCTGCCCTCGACCTTGGCCATGGCCAGCGCCTTGCGGGCCGCGGCCAGCGCCAGGTCGGAGGTCTTCTCGTCCGGCCCCGCGATGTGGCGGACGCTGATGCCGGTGCGCTGGACGATCCACTCGTCCGAGGTGTCGACCGTGCGGGCCAGCTCTTCGTTGGTGACGACGCGGTCAGGCAGGGCAGAACCGCATCCGATGATGCGCGCGCGGCGAACGGTCATTGGGGGCCGGTCATTGGGGTTGTTCGATCCCGATCGGAGCAGTCGTTGAAGCCGTCGAAGCAGCGTCGTCGCCGTTCCGACTGCCTTCGAAACGGCTGAACTCCTGTTTCACCTTATCATTGAAACCGTGAATCACCAGATCGACCCCGACATCGATGGCATGGGCGAAGCCCTCGCCGTCGGTGCCGCCATGGCTCTTCACGCAGATGCCGTTGAGGCCGAGGAACAGTGCCCCGTTGTACTGGCGCGGGTCGGTCCGGTGCCGCAGCCGGCGGAAAGCGCCGCGCGCCAGCAGGTAGCCGAGCGAGGCCAGCCAGGAGGACCGGAAGGAATGGCGCAGCCAGGTGGCGTAGAGCTTGGCCGTGCCCTCGGCGGTCTTCAGCGCGATGTTGCCGGAGAAGCCGTCGGTCACGACCACGTCGACCTTCCCGGCCGGGATGTCGTCGCCCTCGACGAAGCCTTCGAACCGGCCGGGGAATTCGAGCTCGCGCAGCCGCGCGGCGGCGTCGCGCACCGTGTCCGGGCCCTTCAGCGCCTCGGACCCGACATTCAGCAGCCCGACCGTAGGGGTGACCAGGCCCAGCACCGCCTTGGCGAAGACCGAGCCCATGATGGCGAACTGGACCAGGTTCTCGGCGTCGCATTCGATGTTGGCGCCGAGATCGAGCATGACGCTCTCGCCGCGCAGCGTCGGGAACAACGACGCGATCGCCGGCCGGTCGATGCCCGGCAGCGTCTTGAACACGATCTTCGCCGTCGCCATCAGCGCGCCGGTGTTGCCGGCGGAAACGACGCATTGCGCCTCGCCCGCGGCCACTGCGTCGATGGCCAGCCGCATGCTCGAATTGCGCCCGCCGCGCAGCGCGGCGGAGGGTTTGTCCTCGTTGGTGATGACGTCGGCGGCATGCCGAATCGTCGACACCGCGGCCAGGGCCGGCCGTTTCGCCAGCAGCGGCGCGAGTCGCGCCTCGTCACCGACGATCAGGAAGTGCACGTCCGGATGGTGCGTGCGGGCGATCTCAGCCCCTTCGAGCACCATCTCTGGCGCCCGATCGCCCCCCATGGCATCGAGCGCGATCGTCACTGGGCCAGAGGCCGCCGGGTCGGACATTCCCTATGCGGGCGCAGTCGATCAGGCGGTCGCCGTCGTCTCGCTGACGACCTCACGGCCGTGATAGTGGCCGCAGGCGTCGCAGACATGATGCGGACGAGCCAGCTCACCGCAATTCGCGCACTCGACATAGGTCGAACCGGCCAGAGCGTGGTGCGAACGCCGCATGTCGCGCCGCGACTTCGACGTCTTCTTCTTCGGAACAGCCATCTGCTTGAACTCTCGATACGAAAAGGCGGCACCGGGGGGAGCCGCCTCAGACCGGCGTTACTTAATGGAAAAGGTCCGGTGGGGCAAGGAAAAGCGATCACTCCTCTGCCTTGTCATCACCACCGCCCTTGAGCACGGCGAAGGGGCGGCGCGTCTCCGGCTCGTCCTCCGGCGGCTCGGCCGCAGCCTCCGGCGCGTCGGGCGAGCGCGGATAGGGATCGAGCGCCAGCGACAGGTGCTGCGCCGCCAGCTCGCCGAGATCGATGCGGTGGTCGACCAGGGGCTCGACCTCGGCTGCCAGCGGGTCGACCTCGACCTCCGCCTCATCCCGCCCCGCCGCGTCGGCGAAGACGGCTTCGATCTCGTCCTCGACCGCGGCGGGCACCGGGTCCAGCGTCACCACGCAGCGCTGCACCACCGCCGCGGTCAGGGTGCCGGTCACGACCACGGTGTCGCCGCGTCCGGCCGTCAGCGTGAATCGGGCCTTGAGCTCGTCCAGCGCCAGCAGGTCGAAGCGGCGGGCGAGCGCAGCACGCTCGGCCTCGTCGGCCTCGATGGCGACGGTGCGGCCGCCGCGCGGCAGGGTGTTGACGCCGACCACGCGGCTGAATTCGGGGGTCATCTGGCTGCCTCCAGCATCTCGGGCGCCGGCCCGAATCGAGCCTCGCCGGCCAGGAAAGCCGCCACCGGCTGCGCCGCCAGGCCGGCCACCTCGCGGCGCAGATAGGCGGCGACCGCCCTCACCTGCCCTGGCTCCGGCTCGACCGTGCCGTAGAGGTTGCGCCGCAGCGCCGCCTCCAGCTCCTCCGGATCGGCGGCGGCAAGGCCATGGTCATAGGCGACGACGCGGCCATAGAAGCCGCGCCCCATCGCCTTCACCTTCTTGCCGATGCTGAAATCGGTCACGCCGATCTCGCGCAGGCTGAGATCCATGTCGCTGACCATGTGGTCGAACAACGCCTGGGCGAAGCCCGGCGCCGGCGGCGCCTCGCGCTTCAGCCGGTGCAGCACCAGAAAGGCGTGCAGCGCCAGCGCCTCGAACCGTCCGTCCAGCGTGTCCGGCACGCCGCAGGTGGTGTAGAAGGCCGGGTTCCGCGCCTGCTCGACCAGCTTGACATAGAGCTCGGCGGCAACGCGTTCGCGGCGATGGCGGGTGAACAGCTTGGACAGCACGGGACCGATCGGATTTGCGCAAAGGACGGCGATATTGGTCGAAGTCGAAGTGGTGTGCTAGAGGGAAGCCTTCAATTGGGAGCCCCCCGGGGCGCGGAGACATGAGGCGATGACGGAAAGAGCAAGGGTCGTCCGGACCATGGCGGCCGGCCTGCTCGTGGCGGCGGCGCTGACGGCCTGCACGCCGCGGGTGGCGACGCGCGGCAACCTCGTCGAGGATTACCGCCTCGAGCAGGTCCACACCGGCACCAGCACCAAGGCGGATGTGGCGACGATTCTGGGGACCCCGACCACGGTGTCCACCTTCGACGACAACACTTGGTACTACATCGGCCAGCGGGTCGAGACGGTGGCTTTCTTCGCCCCCGAAGTGACCAAGCGCCGGGTGCTGCGCATGCAGTTCGACCCGACCAGCAGCACGCTGACCGACATGAAGGAGCTGAATCTGGAGGACGGCGAGCAAGTGGCCCTGGTGTCGCGCGAGACACCGACGCTGGGCCGCCGCATCGGCATCCTGGAGCAGTTCCTGGGCAATATCGGCCGCTTCAACAGCGACGGCACCGGCACCGCCGCCACCTCCGCCCGGGGCCGCCCGGTCGGCTCCGGCGGCGTCGCCAGCTCGGTCGCCGGCGGCAACTACTAGCCGCGGCCTGCTGGCGTCAAAAACCCCGGCGCCGATGGCGCCGGGGTCTCTGCCGTTACCGCCCGTCTAGCCGTGAGCGAGGATCGCCAGCAGCAGCAGGGCCACGATGTTGGTGATCTTGATCATCGGGTTGACCGCCGGACCGGCGGTGTCCTTGTAGGGGTCGCCGACGGTGTCGCCGGTGACGGCGGCCTTGTGTGCGTCCGACCCCTTGCCGCCGTGATTACCCTCCTCGATGTATTTCTTGGCGTTGTCCCAGGCGCCGCCGCCCGAGGTCATCGAGATGGCGACGAACAGTCCGGTGACGATGACGCCGAGCAGCATCGCCCCGAGCGCCGAGAAGGCGGCGGAGCGGCCGGCGATCGCCTCGATCACGAAGTACAGCACGATCGGCGCCAGCACCGGCAGCAGCGACGGCACGATCATCTCGCGGATCGCCGCCTTGGTCAGCATGTCGACGGCGCGCTTGTAGTCCGGCCGGCTGGTGCCGGCCATGATGCCCGCGTTCTCGCGGAACTGGCGACGCACCTCCTCCACCACCGATCCGGCGGCGCGGCCGACCGCGGTCATGCCCATCGCCCCGAACAGATAGGGCAACAGGCCGCCGATCAGCAGGCCGACGACGACATAAGGGTTGGCCAGGGAGAAATCGAGCGTCAGCCCCTGGAAATAGGGATGCTCGCCCGGGTTGCTGATGAAGAAGTTCAGGTCCGAGGTATAGGCCGAGAACAGCACCAGCGCGCCGAGGCCGGCCGAACCGATGGCGTAGCCCTTGGTCACCGCCTTGGTGGTGTTGCCGACGGCGTCGAGCGCATCGGTGGTGACCCGGACCTCCGCCGGCAGGTCGGCCATCTCGGCGATGCCGCCGGCATTGTCGGTGACCGGGCCGTAGGCGTCGAGCGCCACGACCATGCCGGCCAGGGCCAGCATGCTGGTGACCGCGATGGCGATGCCGAACAGGCCGGCCAGCAGGTAGTTGACGATGATGGCGACGCAGATGATCAGCGCCGGGACCGCGGTCGCTTCCATCGAGATCGCGAGGCCCTGGATCACATTGGTGCCGTGGCCGGTGGTCGAGGCCTGGGCGACCGACTGCACCGGCCGGAAGTTCGTGCCGGTGTAGTATTCGGTGACCCAGATCAGGAGGCCGGTGACGACCAGGCCGCTGACCCCGCACAGGAACAGCGACAGGCCGCTGAAGTTGCCGCCGCCGACGGTGTAGCTGCCGCCGAAGCCGATCACCACCGCGGTCACCAAGGCGATTCCGACCAGCGACAGCCCGGCGGAGACCACGAAGCCGCGGTACAGCGCGCCCATGATGTTGTTGTTGGCGCCGAGCTTGACGAAGAAGGTGCCGGCGATCGAGGCCAGGATGCAGACCGCGCCGATCGCGAGCGGATACAGCATCATCTGCGACATCACGGCCCCGAGCGGAGCGAAGAAGATCGAGGCCAGGACCATGGTGGCCACAGTGGTCACCGCATAGGTCTCGAACAGGTCGGCGGCCATGCCAGCGCAGTCGCCGACATTGTCGCCGACATTGTCGGCGATCACGGCCGGGTTGCGCGGGTCGTCCTCGGGGATGCCGGCCTCGACCTTGCCGACCAGGTCGGCGCCGACATCCGCACCCTTGGTGAAGATGCCGCCGCCGAGGCGGGCGAAGATCGAGATCAGCGAGGCGCCGAAGCCGAGCGCCACCAGCGGGTCGATCAGGCCGCGGCCGCTGGCGCCGGAGGCCAGCAGGATGGTGTAGTAGCCGGCGACGGCGATCAGGGCCAGGCCGGCCACCAGCATGCCGGTGACGGCGCCGGAGCGGAAGGCGATGGCGAGGCCGGCGGCCAGGCCCTGGCGGGAGGCCTCGGCGGTGCGGACATTGGCGCGCACCGAGATGTTCATGCCGATGTAGCCGGCGGCGCCCGACAGGACCGCGCCGATGATGAAGCCGATGCCGACCGAGATGCCGAGAAGCAGCGAGACGATGATGGCGATGACCACGCCGACCACGCCGATGGTGAGATACTGCCGGTTCAGATAGGCGCCGGCGCCTTCCTGAATCGCGGCGGCGATTGCCTGCATTCGGGCATCGCCCGGACTGGCCGACAACACGCTCCGTGAGGCCCACACGCCATAGGCTAACGCGCCGAGGCCGCAGGCCAGCACGAAGACAAGGACCGCTGACATCATTCTTGAGTCCCTCGCCCCTGTTGATGACGCACCCGGCCCGGTTCAGGCCGGCTCCGCTTCTTTTGCGCGCAAACGATGCCAGAGCAGGGAGGTCAGGGCAATCAGCGTGAAATTTCTTTGCTTTGTGGCAGCCGGATAGGCTCACAAGGCAGCGATTCGGGCGGTTTGAGGGCAGCCGGAAGCGGCGGAGCGATCAGAAATGCCGCCAGCCGCTCAGCGACTCGACGGGGCGGCCCTGCGGGTCGAGCAGGCGCGCGCCCTGCCCCGCCGCAATCCGGCCGATCCGCGTCACCGGGGTGCTAGCGGCCGCCGCCTTGATCGCCGCCCTGGCCGATGGCGGGGCGCTGAACAGCAGCTCGTAATCCTCGCCGCCGCCCCAGGCGATGTCCTGCAGCGCCGGGTCGAGGGCGATGGCGGCGCGGGCGGCGTCGGACAGCGGCAGCCGGGCCAGCTCGACCTCCGCCGCCACGCCGGAGGCGTCGCAGAGATGCGGCAGGTCGCCCGGCAGCCCGTCCGACACATCCATCGCCGCATGGGCCAGGCCGACCAGCGCGCGGCCGAGCGCCATCCGCGGCTCCGGCACGCGGTGGCGCTGCGCCAGCGCCTCTGTGGCGTCGGGCGCCATGCCCGGCAGCCGGCCGAGGATCGCGCGCAGGCCCAGCGCCGCGTCGCCCAGCGTGCCGCTGACATAGAGGTCGTCGCCCGGTCGGGCACCGGACCGGCGCAGCATCGCGCCCTGCGGCACCGTGCCGAAGGCGGTGACCGACAGCACCGCGGTCCCCGGTGTCCGCACCGAATCGCCGCCGAGCAGGCCGATGCCGTAGAGAGCCTGGTCGGCCGCAAGCCCCTCGACGAAGCGTTCGATCCAGCTCTCGTCCGGCTGCGCCGGCAGCGCCAGCGTCAGGGTATAGGCGAGAGGCGCCGCGCCCTTCGCCGCCAGATCGGAGAGGTTGGAGCGCAGCAGCTTCTGCGCCACCCGCAGCGGATCCTCGTCCGCCAGGTAATGGACGGTCTCGACCATGGCGTCGGTGGTGACCACGAGATCGCGGCCCTCGCCGGGATCGAGCAGCGCCGCATCGTCGGCCAGGCCGAGCGCGCCGGGCGTCGCCCGGGCCAGCGGCCGGAAGTAGCGGTCGATGCGCTCGAACTCGCCGAGCCCCATGGCGGTTCCTAGCCGGCGCGCGGTTCGTCGGGCCGCTGCTCTCGGGCGATGCGGTCGAGCACCGCATTCACCATCGCCGGCTCCTTGCCGCCGAAGAAGGCGCGGGTGACGTTGACATATTCCGAGATCACGATCGGCGCCGGCACATGCAGATTGGCCAGCAGCTCCCAGGCGCCGGCCTGCATCACGCAGCGCAGCAGCAGGTCCAGCCGCGACAGCGAGAACTGGCTGTCCAGTGCGCCGGACAGCAGGGCGTCGACCTCGTCGCTGCGGACCCTGGTGCCGCGGACGATGTCGCCGAACAGCGGCGCGTCGGGCTCGACCATGGGCTCGTCCTCGACCGGCTCGCCGAAGCGGTGATGGACGAACTCTGCGATCACCTTGTCGAGCGGCGTGCCCGACTGCTCGAGCTGGTACAGCGCCTGGACGGCGGCCAGGCGGGCGGCGCTGCGGCGGGCCTTGGCGGAGGGTTTGGGAGTCGCCATCGCTCAGGCCGTCTGCTGCTTGAAGTGCCGCTTGAGCTCGATCATCGCCAGGGCGGCCCGGGCGGCGCCGCCGCCCTTGTCCATCTCCTCGACCTTGGCCCGGGCCCAGGCCTGGGCCTCGGTCTCCACGGTCAGGATGCCGTTGCCGATGGCGAGGCCATGGCGCAGAGCGAGGTCCTGCAGGCCGCGCGAGCTCTCGTTGCACACCGTGTCGTAATGCGAGGTCTCGCCACGGATGACGCAGCCGAGCGCGACATAGCCGTCGAAGCGACGCGCCGATGTCGAGGCGATCTGCACCGCGGCCGGGATCTCCAGCGCTCCCGGTACGACCACGCGCTCGTAGGTTGCGCCGATCTGCTCCAGCACCGCGACGGCACCGCGCGCCAGCTCGTCGGTGATGTCCTCGTAGAAGCGGGCCTCGACGATCAGGATGTGCGGCGCCGGCCCCGTGAAGGACACCGGCCGCGTCTCGGTCTTGGCGACCATCTCAGTCCTCCTGGATGCCGGCGATCGCGCGCTGCTCGACCACGGTCAGGCCGTAGCCGTCGATGCCGACGATGGTGCGCGGATGGTTGGACAGCACGATCAGCTTGCGCACGCCGAGGTCGAGCAGGATCTGGGCGCCGACGCCGTAGTCGCGCAGCTCGTGCCCGCTCTCCTTCGCCGGCATGCCCTCCAACCGCCGCTGCAGCCGCTCGCTCAGGCTGTCGGGCTGCGGCTCGCGGATCAGCACCACGACGCCCCTGCCCGCGCGGCCGATCTCCGCCATCGCCCCATGCAGGATGCCGGCATTGCCGCCATGGACGTCGCCGAGCACGTCGTCCAGCACGTTCAGCGCATGCATCCGCACCGGCACCGGCTCCTCGCCGGAGATGTCGCCCTTGACCAGCACGACATGCTCGGCGTAGCGGGCCTTGTTGACATAGACCAGCATCCGCCAGTCGCCGCCCCAGCGGCTTTCGATCGTGGTCTCGAGCTTGCGCTCGACCAGCGATTCCTGGCAGCGGCGATAGGCGATCAGGTCGGCGATGGTGCCGATCTTGAGGTTGTGGAACTGGGCGAACTTCACCAGGTCCGGCAGCCGGGCCATGGTGCCGTCGTCGTTCATGATCTCGCAGATCACCCCAGCCGGGTACAGCCCGGCCAGGCGCGAGATGTCGACCGCCGCCTCGGTGTGGCCGGTGCGCTCCAGCACGCCGCCGTCGCGCGCCACCAGCGGGAAGACGTGGCCGGGCGTGGCGACGTCGGCCGGGCCGCAGGCCGGGTCGATCGCGACCGCGATGGTTCGGGCCCGGTCGGCCGCCGAGATGCCGGTGGTCACGCCCTCGCGCGCCTCGATCGAGACGGTGAAGGCGGTCTGGTGGCGCGAGGCGTTGCTGCGGGTCATCAGCTGCAGGCCGAGCTCGTCGATCCGCTTGTGCTCCATCGCCAGGCAGATCAGGCCGCGGCCGTAGCGGGCCATGAAGTTGACCGCCTCGGCATCGGCCATCTGCGCCGGAATCACCAGGTCGCCCTCGTTCTCCCGGTCCTCGTCGTCGACCAGGATGAACATGCGGCCCTGGCGCGCCTCCTCGATGATCTCGTCGATCGGCGAGAGCAGCGCCTGGTCGTCGGGGCTCAGCCGGCTGTCTTGCGATCCCGCAGCAGGCGCGCCGTGTACCGCGCCAGCATGTCGATCTCCAAGTTCACGCGGCGATCCGTGCTTAAGCTTCGAAAGGTCGTGCATGACTGCGTGTGCGGAATGATGTTGACGCCGAAGCGGCAGGTGCCGGACGGGGTGTCGGCGACCTCGTTGACGGTCAGCGAGACGCCTTCGATGGCGACCGAGCCTTTGGAGGCGATGTAGTCCGCCAGCTCGGCCGGGGCCTCGATGGTGAAGCGGACGCTGTCGCCCTCGGGCCTGCGGTCGACGATGGTGCCGACGCCGTCGACATGGCCGTAGACCAGATGGCCGCCGATCTCGTCGCCGAGCTTGAGCGAGCGTTCGAGATTGACCTCGGTGCCGACCGCCCAGTCGCCCAGCGTGCTGCGCGACAGGGTCTCGGCCGAGGCCTCGACCGCGAAGCGGCCCGGCTGGGTCTCGATCACGGTCAGGCAGACGCCGTTGTGCGCGACCGAGGCGCCGATCTCGATCGTCGCCGTGTCGAAGGCCGTCTCGATGATGTAGCGGGTGTCGCCTCGCCGCTCGATCGCCGCGACGCGCCCCACATCTGTGATGATGCCGCTGAACATGGCCGGCACCCTATGACGGTCGCGCTGTGGTTTCCAGCGAAACCACATTGCGCGCGACGCAGCCCCTCCCTGTCGGAGCCGATCTTGAAACCAGCCGCAGCGGGCCGGGCGGCCGATCAGGGGCGCTCGCCGCGCAGCTGGTCGACGAAATCGCTGAACGCGCCGGGCTCCTGGAAGTCGCGGTAGACCGACGCGTATCGGATGTAGGCGACCTTGTCGACGCCGCTCAGCGCCTTCATCACCATCTCGCCGATCGCCTTGGACGGGATCTCGCTCTCGCCCGAGCTCTCGAGCTGGCGGACCAGCGAATTGACGATCCGTTCCAGCCGCTCGATGTCGATGTCGCGCTTGCGCAGGGCGATGCGCATCGAGCGCAGCAGCTTCTCGCGGTCGAACGGCTCGCGCTGGCCGGTCGACTTGATCACGGTCAGCTCGCGCAGCTGGATCCGCTCGAAGGTGGTGAAGCGGGCCCCGCAGGCCGGGCAGAAGCGGCGCCGCCGGATGGCCGAATTGTCCTCGGTGGGACGAGAGTCCTTCACCTGAGTGTCGTCGTGGCCACAGAACGGGCAGCGCATCGGTCCCCCCGGAAATGGTTTCGCCCACAGCGAATGGATACCATCCGTTGTGGGCGAACCACAATCTATCGAGTGTCAGGACGGACGGATTCCAGCCCTGAACCGCGCCTCAGAGGTCCGGGTAGATCGGGAACCGGGCGCACAGCGCCTCGACCCGGGCTCGCACGGCGGTCTCGACCTTCGAGTTGTCGTCGGGATTGGCGGCCAGGCCGTCCAGCACCTCGACCGCCATCTCGCCGATCTGGCGGAACTCGGCCAGGCCGAAGCCGCGCGAGGTCGCGGCCGGGCTGCCCAGGCGGACGCCGGAGGTGATGGTCGGCTTCTCCGGGTCGAACGGCACACCGTTCTTGTTGCAGGTCATGCCGGCGTGCTCAAGGCTGGCCTCGGCCGCCTTGCCGGTCAGCTTCTTCGGCCGCAGGTCGACCAGCATCAGATGCGTGTCGGTGCCGCCGGAGACGATGTCGAGTCCGCCGGCTCGCACCGTCTCGGCCAACAGCTTAGCGTTCTCGACCACCGCCTTGGCGTAGAGCTTGAACTCGGGCCGCAGCGCCTCGCCGAAGGCCACCGCCTTGGCGGCGATGACATGCATCAGCGGGCCGCCCTGCAGGCCCGGGAAGACCGAGGAGTTGATCTTCTTGCCGATCTCCGGGTCGTTCGACAGCACCATGCCGCCGCGCGGGCCGCGCAGGGTCTTGTGGGTGGTGGTGGTAACGATGTGGGCGTGCGGCAGCGGGCTGGGATGCACGCCGCCGGCGACCAGACCGGCGAAATGCGCCATGTCGACCATCAGATAGGCGCCGACCGAATCCGCGATCTGGCGGAAGCGGGCGAAGTCGATGATCCGCGGATAGGCCGAGCCGCCGGCGATGATCAGCTTCGGCTTGTGCTCGTCGGCCAGGCGCTGCAGCTCGTCATAGTCGATCCGGGCGTCGTCGCGGCGGACGCCGTACTGCACCGCGTTGAACCACTTGCCGGACTGGTTCGGGGCGGCGCCGTGGGTCAGGTGCCCGCCGGCGGCCAGCGACATGCCGAGCACGGTGTCGCCCGGCTGCAGCAGGGCGAAGAACACCGCCTGGTTGGCCTGGGCGCCGGAATGCGGCTGGACGTTGGCGTAGGCGCAGTCGAACAGCTTGCAGGCGCGTTCGATCGCCAGGGATTCGGCCACGTCGACAAACTCGCAGCCGCCATAGTAGCGGCGGTTCGGATAGCCCTCGGCATATTTGTTGGTCAGGACCGAGCCCTGGGCCTCGAGCACGGCGCGGGAGACGATGTTCTCGCTGGCGATCAGCTCGATCTGCGTCTGCTGGCGCTTCAGCTCGTCCCGGATGCCGCGCAGCACGGCCGGGTCGGTGTCTTCCAGACGGGCGGTGAACAGGGAGCTTGCGGCGGTCATCTTGGCGGCGGAGTCGGAGGAGCTCATGGGCAAATCATCCTGGTCAGACGGTAGGCGCGTCGAGCTTGGCGATGCGGTCGCCGTGGCGACCGCCTTCGTAGTCGGTGGACAGGAACACGGCAAGGCAATCCCGGGCAGTCTCGAAGCCGATGATTCGGGCGCCGAGCGCGAGCACGTTCGCATCGTTGTGCTGGCGGGACAGCCGGGCGGTGGTGACGTCATGGCAAAGCGCCGCACGCACACCGCGATGGCGGTTGACGGCGATCGAGATGCCGATGCCGGTGCCGCAGACCACGAGGCCGCGCGACGCCCGGCCGTCCCGGATCGCCTGCGCCACGGCATGGCCGAAATCCGGATAATCGACCCGGTCCGGGCCGTTGGTGCCGAGGTCGAGCACCGCCAGACCCCGCTCCTCGATCACGGTCCGGAGCTGGTCCTTGAGGGCGTAGCCGGCATGGTCGGCGGCGATGGCGACAGTCTTGGCGGCGTCGGTCATTTTGGTCCGGTCGGATGGGGCACGGGCGACCTTCGCATATTTTGCTTTGGAGGGTGAGCCGGAACGTGGCTCTATTCATGCGGGCGAGCCGGTTTGATCCGGCCGCAGCTTGCAGTTGTAGAATAGTCGGTAGTTTTCCCATTATCGTTGACATGCGCGATATCAAATGCGACCTCGTTGTCGCTGTTGACGACACAAAGTAAAGGATTTGAACAATGGAGGATCAAGCAAGCATGAGTGGCCGCCGCACCGACGATCTGGTGCAGATGACCACCCAGATTGTGACATCTTATATTTCTCGCAATAACGTCCCGAACGATCAGCTGGGGACGGTGATCCAGACCATTCACGACGCATTGCGGAATGTCGGGTCCGCGCCGGCGGCCGCACCACCCACGACGCCGGCCAAGCCGGCGGTGCCGATCCGGCGGTCGATCCAGCCGGACTACATCGTCTGCCTGGAGGACGGCAAGAAGCTGAAGATGCTGAAACGGCACCTGCGGACGACCTACGGGCTGTCGCCCGAGGAGTACCGGGTCAAATGGGGCCTGCCGGCCGATTATCCCATGGTCGCGCCGAACTATGCGGAACAGCGCTCCGCCTTCGCCAAGAAGATCGGCCTGGGCCGTGCCCGCAACGGCGCGGACAAGGCCCGGCGCGGCTGATCGTATCCGCTCCAGGAGCCGGGACGCCGCAGCGCGAGGCTGGCGGCGCCCCGGCCCCTGTGCTGTTATGCGCCACGTTTTCGATAGTCCCGGAGTTCGCTCATGACTTCCGCCGCCGCCACCGCGGCCGCCAAGCCGGCACAGACCGGCCGTGCCGCCTTCACCTGGGAGGACCCGCTCCTGCTCGAGGAGCTGCTGACCGAGGAGGAGCGCATGGTGCGCGACGCGGCGCGCGCCTATTGCCAGGAGAAGCTGCTGCCGCGCGTGCTCGAGGCCAACCGGCACGAGGTCTTCCACCGCGAGATCATGAACGAGATGGGCGAGCTCGGCTTTCTCGGCTCGACCATCGACGGCTATGGCTGCGCCGGCGTCAACTATGTCTGCTACGGCCTGATCGCGCGCGAGGTAGAGCGCGTCGACAGCGGCTACCGCTCGGCCATGTCGGTGCAGTCGAGCCTGGTGATGCACCCGATCTACGCCTACGGCACCGAGGAACAGCGCCAGAAGTACCTGCCGCGCCTGGCCACCGGCGAGATCGTCGGCTGCTTCGGCCTGACCGAGCCCGACGCCGGCTCCGACCCCGGTTCGATGAAGACCCGGGCCCGCAGCGTCGCCGGCGGCTACAGCCTGTCCGGCGCCAAGATGTGGATCACCAATTCGCCGATCGCAGACGTCTTCGTGGTCTGGGCCAAGGATGACAGCGGCGAGATCCGTGGCTTCATCCTGGATCGCGGCATGAAGGGCCTGTCCTCGCCCAAGATCGAGGGCAAGTTCTCGCTGCGCGCCTCGACCACCGGCGAGATCGTGATGGACGAGGTGTTCGTCCCGGAAGAGAATCTGCTGCCCAACGTCAAAGGGCTGAAGGGCCCGTTCGGCTGCCTGAACAACGCCCGCTACGGCATCGCCTGGGGCGCGATCGGCGCGGCCGAGTTCTGCTGGCACACCGCCCGGCAATACACGCTGGACCGCAAGATGTTCGGCCGGCCGCTCGCCGCCACCCAGCTGATCCAGAAGAAGCTGGCCGACATGCAGACCGAGATCACCCTCGGCCTGATCTCGGCGCATCGCCTGGGCCAGCTCAAGGATAAGGGCAAGGCCGCGCCGGAGGCGATCAGCCTGATGAAGCGCAACAATTGCGGCAAGTCGCTCGACATCGCGCGCCAGGCCCGCGACATGCTCGGCGGCAACGGCATCGCCGACGAGTTCAACGTCATCCGCCACGTGATGAACCTGGAGGCGGTCAACACCTATGAGGGCACGCATGACGTGCATGCCCTGATCCTGGGCCGGGCCCAGACCGGCCTCGCCGCCTTCTGATCGCGGTCGGACACGGACAGGAAAAAGGCGCGTCCCTCACGGGACGCGCCTTTTTCGAAACCGAGCGGCAGGCGGTTCAGGCCGCGCTGGTCACCGGCTGGTCGGTGCTGTAGGCGAGGTTGCCGGACCAGAAGCCCTCGAGCCGCCGCAGCGTGGCGTTCAGCGTCTCGACGTCGCCGACACGCAGACCCGTGCCTTCCAGCGCATCGGCCTGGCGGTTGAACATGGTCTCGAGCTTCGACCGCAACGCCTGGCCCTTGCTGGTCAGGCGGACCCGGGTCGAGCGCCGGTCATGCTGTGACCGCTCCTGCGCCAGATATCCGTTCTCGACCATTTTTTTGACGTTGTACGAGACGTTCGAGCCCAGATAGTAGCCACGGGCGGTCAACTCGCCGATGGTCAGCTCGTCCATGCCGATATTGTACAGAATCAGACTTTGGACGTTGTTGATGTCTTGGACGCCAAAGCGATCCAACTCTACCTTGACCACATCCAGAAAGCAGCGATGAAGCCGCTCAATGAGCGCGGTCATGCGGTAATAGGGGTGATGCATTCAGACCTCCGACCCACTGGCGCTTTGTACTATCTAGACCGCCGTTCTACCACTGATAAAGCCACTTTAGACAAAATCATCCAAAACGAAAGTGTTGTGAGCAGGACAGGTGTTCACTGCAATTTGCACCGCATTCAGGACGAATCCACGCTAGATCGGTGCTTCCGGTTGCCACGAGCGACATCTTTGATCCTCTCGCGTGAAGTTATCAACCCTCTGTATGCAGGCGTGATTCCCCGCGGACGGTGCAGATCCGTGGCGGGCCGCCGCACCGTGTTGTTTCCAGCCGGGGCTCCGTCCTAAAGTGCGCCCGCAACTCCCGTCGCCGAGTGACCCGATGTCCCGCCTGCCCTTCCCCGGAGCCTACCCGACCACCCGGACGCGGCGCCTGCGCACCGACAGCTGGATCCGCGAGCTGGTGGCCGAGACCCGGCTGGGCCCGTCCGACCTGATCTGGCCGATCTTCGTGGTCGATGGCGAGCGGCCGCAGCCGGTCGAATCGCTGCCCGGCGTCACCCGCTTCGATCTGGCCAGCGCCGCCGAGGCCTGCCGCCGCGCCCGCGACCTTGGCATCCCGGCGGTGGCGCTGTTCCCGATGATCGACCGCGCCCTGCGCAGCGAGGACGGTGCCGAGGCCTGCCGGGCCGGCAACCTGGTGTGCCGCGCCATTAGCGCGATCAAGGCGGCGGTGCCGGATATCGGCATCGTCGTCGACGTCGCCCTCGACCCCTTCACGAGCCACGGCCATGACGGCCTGATCCGCGACGGCCGGATCCTGAACGACGAGACGGTCGAGATCCTGGTCCGCCAGGCGCTGGTCCAGGCCGAGGCCGGGGCCGACATCGTGGCGCCGTCCGACATGATGGATGGCCGCATCGGCGCGATCCGCGCGGCGCTGGACGGCGCCGGCCGCCAGGACGTCAAGATCATGGCCTATTCGGCGAAATACGCCTCGGCCTTCTACGGCCCGTTCCGCGACGCGGTCGGATCGACCGGGGTTCTGGTCGGCGACAAGAAGACCTACCAGATGAACCCGGCCAACACCGACGAGGCGCTGCGCGAGGTCGAGCTAGACCTGCGCGAGGGCGCCGACATGGTGATGGTTAAGCCCGGCCTGCCCTATCTCGACATCATCCGCCGGGTGCATGACGGCTTCGGCGTGCCGGTCTTCGCCTATCAGGTCAGCGGCGAATACGCGATGATGAAGGCGGCGGCGCAGAATGGCTGGCTGGACTACGACAAGGCGCTGATCGAGGTGCTGACCGCGTTCAAGCGCGCCGGGACGTCGGGCGTCCTGACCTATGGCGCCGTAGAGGCGGCGGAGCTGCTGGGCTGAGAGATCGCTTGTAAACGCTACTGGCGCGGCCGTCTGGCGGCGGACTCGAAGCTTCCGGTGCTCACGGACTTAAACGTCCGCTGCGCGCCGGTTCTCGAAACCACCGCCAGCCGACTCACGCCAGCGCATTTCCAAACGACCTCTCCGTCTCAGCTCGCCAGCCAGTCGCGGATCGGGCCGGTCTGGTCGGCCGCCATCAGTGCCGGGGCGTGGCCGCAGCCGGGGATGGTGAGCAGCGTGGTGCCCGGCCGCGCCGCCATGCGCTCGGCGGTCGCCGCGGTCAGCAGGTCCGACTCCGCGCCGCGGACCACCAGCACCGGGCAGCGGATCTGGTCCCAGACCATCCACAGGTCGACATCGGCGACCGGACCGGCGAAGGCGGCGGCGATGCCGGGGTCGTAGGCCAGGCCGAGCGTGCCGTCCTGCCGCCGCCGGGCGCTGTGCTCGGCCAGATGCCGCCACTGCCCGTCGGTCAGCGGGCCGAAAGGCGCGTGCACCCGCCGAAGATACGTCTCGAGCTCACCAAGGTCGGCGAAGACCGGATCCTGTCCGACATAGGACCCGATTCGCAGCAGCGCCGCCTGCGGGATGAACGGGCCGACATCGTTCAGCACCAGCCGCCGGATCGGATTGTTCGGCTGGGCGGCCAGCATCATGCCGATCAGCCCGCCCATCGAGGTGCCGACCCAGTCGACCTCCGTTACGTCGAGCCGGGCGATCAGCGCCGCGGCGTCGCCGAGATATTGCGGATAGCCGTAGAGGGCCGGATTGGCGAGCCAGCCGCTGCGCCCACGGCCGACCACATCCGGACAGACCGCGGTGCGGCCGGACCAGGCCAGGTCCGCAGCCAGCATGTCGAAGTCGCGGCCGTTGCGGGTCAGCCCGTGCACGCACAGCACCGGCGGGCGCGCCCGGTCCGAGCCCCAGGAGACATAGGCCAGGCGGTGGAAGCCGCCCAGGCCGAGCCCGAGAAACTGATGCTCGACCGGCTCCATCTCAGGCGGCCCGCGCGGCGGCCGGGCGCAGCGCGCCGTCCTCCACCGCGATGAAGCGCCGGGCCTCGAAGCCGTTGAACCGGGTCTGCAGCACGTTGGAATAGGCGCCGATCTGGCCGAACTCGATCCAGTCGCCCTCGCGCACATCCTCCGGCAGCGGCGAAGTGCCGGGCAGGCTGTCGTAGCTGTCGCAGGTCGGGCCGAACAAGGCGAAGCTGGCCAGCCTTCCGCCGGCGCCGCCCGGCCGCAGCAGGCGGACCGGATAGACGGTGCGGAACAGCTTCATGTCGGCCAGGCTGCCATAGGCGCCGTCATTCAGGTACAGGCGGTGGCCGCGCCGGAACTCGACCTTCACCACCAGCGAGCAGGCCTCGGCCACCAGCGCCCGGCCCGGCTCGCAGAACACCGCGCGGTCGGGGTCGGCCGGCAGCCGGGCCAGGCCGGCGCGGATCGCGGCGACGAAGGCGGCAAGCGGCGGCGCCTCGGTGCCGACATAGGCGGCGGGGAAGCCGCCGCCGACATCGATCACCGGCACCTTCACCTCGGCCCTGGCGAGAATGCCGGCGCAGATCGTCAGCGCGCTCTCATAGGCGCCCGGATCGAGGCATTGCGACCCGACATGGAAGGTCAGGCCGGCGCGGTTGCCGGTGTCGGCGATGCGGCGCAGCAGCGCCGGCGCGGCCTCGACCTCGGCGCCGAACTTACCGCTGAGGTCGCAGACCGAATCGAAGCGGGGCATGTCGACCCGCAACACCAGGGTCAGGTCGCGCGCCCCGCCGGTCACGGCGAGGATCTTGTCCAGCTCCTCCTCATGGTCGAGGCAGAAGGTGCGGATGCCGTAGCGGCGATAGGCCAGCTCGACCGCCTGGCGGTTCTTCACCGGATGCATGTAGTGCGAGACGGCCCCGGGCAGCGCCGCCGCGGCCTCGATCTCGCTCAGCGAGGCGACGTCGAAATCGCGCAGGCCGCCGGCATGCAGCCCGGCCAGCACCGCCGGATGGTCGTTGCACTTGACCGCGTACATCACCGTGCCGGGGAACTGGCGCCGGAACTCGGCCGCCGACTCCCGCAGCACCCGGGGCCGCAGGCAGTAGACCGGCTCCTCCGGGCGGAGGGCGGTGACCATGGCGAGGGCGTCGGCGAAGGACTCCATCGAACCATCCTGCTGACCGCCGCCGGACGCGCGGCACATCTGCATCATCTGGGCAGTGCCGGCCGCTTGGCTAGCCCCCCACGAAAATAGACCGAAGCGCACCGGGCGCCACGGATCGACCCTGCGCCTCCATGGCGCCTCGCATCGAATCGGACAGATTATTATAACACAGCACCGCCGCGACCGATCCCGGCCGGCCCGGAGATGCGACCGATGAAATGGCTTCGCCGCGGCGCGATCGCGCTGGCCTGCCTCCTGCTGCTGCTCGTGGTCCTGGCCGGCGCCGGCCTGTGGTGGCTGCGCACCGGGGTGCCGACCGAATCGGGCACCGTCGCGCTGGACGGCCTGTCCGGCCCGGTCCGGATCTATCGCGACGGCCACGGCGTGCCGACGATCTTCGCGCAGAGCGACGGCGACGCCTATTTCGCCCTCGGCTGGCTGCACGCCCAGGACCGGCTGTGGCAGATGGAGCTGCAGCGCCGTGTCGGCGCCGGCCGGCTGGCCGAGCTGATCGGCGAAGCCGGGCTGCGGACGGACAAGTTCATGCGGACGCTCGGCATCTACCGCCTGGCCGAGGCCGATCTCGCCGCCCTGTCGCCGGAGACGCAGGCGGCCCTCGACCGCTACGCCGCCGGGGTCAATGCCTGGATCGACGGCCATCCCGGCGCCCTGCCGCCCGAATTCTATCTCCTGCGCACCCGGCCGGAGCCGTGGCGGCCGGCCGACACGCTGGTCTGGAGCAAGCTGATGGCGCTGCAGCTGTCGGCCAATTACCGCGACGAGATCCTGCGCGCCCAGGTGATCGCCAGGCTGGGGCCGGAGCGCGCCGGCACCCTGTTCCCGGATCTCGGCACGCTGCCGCCGGCCACCCTCGCCGCCCTCGACCGGGCCGCGCCGATGCTGACGGCGCTGGCCGCGGCGCTACCGCCGCCGCTCGGGCCACGCACCGCCTCGAACGAATGGGTGGTCGGACCCAGCCGCACCGATACCGGCGCGCCGATTCTGGCCAATGACCCGCATCTGGCGCTGAACGCGCCGATCCTGTGGTATCTGGCGCGGATCGAGACCCCGACCCTGTCGGTGGCCGGCGCCACCGTGCCCGGCGTGCCGCTGACCATCCTGGGCCAGAACCGGCGGATCGCCTGGGGCTTCACCACCACCGGCGCGGATGTCCAGGACCTGTTCCTGGAGACGGTCGACCCCGCCGATCCGAGCCACTATCGAACCCCCGACGGCACCGCCGCCTTCGAGACGCACAACGAGACCATCGCCGTTTCCGGCGGCGACCCGGTGACGCTGGCCATCCGCAGCACCCGGCACGGCCCGGTGCTGTCCGACCTCGACCCCGGCATGGCCGAGCTGGCGGGCGACGGCAAGGTCGCCGCCCTCGCCTTCACCGCGCTGGCCCCCGGCGACACCACCGCCGAGGCGCTGTACCGGCTGAACCGCGCCGGCAGCTGGCCGGAGTTCCTGGCCGCGATGCGATACTTCCGCACCCCGATCCAGAACGTCGCCTATGCCGATGGCGACGGGAACATCGGCTTCCTGGTGCCAGGGGCGATCCCGATCCGCCGCTCCGGCAACGGCAAGCTGCCGGCGGACGGCGCCTCGGGCGCCCAGGACTGGACCGGCATGATCCCGTTCGAGGCCCTGCCGCAGGCCCTGAACCCGCCCGGCGGCGCCATCGCCAACGCCAACAACGCCCCGGTCGGGCCGGGCTACCCCCAGTATATCGGCGACGGCTATGACGAGCCCTACCGCGCCCGCCGCATCGTCGAGATGCTGGACGCCGAGGGGCCGAACACGGTGGCGCGCAGCCAGGCGATGCAGGCCGACACGCTGACGACCGAGGCGCGGGAGCTGCTGCCGCTGATGACGGCGCCCCTGACGACGATGGGGCCGGCGGACGACCGCATGGCGAAGGCGCTGGCGCTGCTGCGCGGCTGGGACCTGCGGATGGACCGCAACCGGCCGGAGCCGCTGGTCTACATGGAATGGCTGCGGCGCTTCGCCCATGCCGTGTTCGACCAGCCGCTCAGCCCGCTGGCCCGGGAGTATTTCGGCCTGCGCCCGACCGTCCTGACCACGATCCTGACCCGCGACCCGTCCTGGTGCGGCGATGCCAAGATACCGCCGGCCGACTGCAGCGTCCTGCTCCGGCAGACCCTGGGCGAGGCGCTGGACGCTCTGGCGCAACGCCACGGTGCCGACATCGCCGCCTGGCGCTGGGGCGCCGAGCATATCGCACCGTTGGAGGCACAGGTGCTGTCGCGCGTGCCGGTGGCCGGCGGCCTGGTCTCGCTGGCGACGCCGACCGATGGCGGGCCCTACA